>Ga0233450_10000034_pt1 | contig 133334 bp, 183 predicted proteins | sample 011ome_30_FD_189956 | JGI IMG/M metagenome (GOLD analysis project Ga0233450, IMG submission 189956) | Coastal salt marsh microbial communities from the Groves Creek Marsh, Skidaway Island, Georgia - 011501CT (spades assembly) | ecosystem: Environmental > Aquatic > Marine > Intertidal zone >... | reverse complement strand
AACATATCGTTAAGTAATGCTAGCACTTCAGCTTTTTTGCAGGTGTCGTCGGATGTTCTTCAATTTGGTACATCGTCCAATGACCCTGTTGTGTTTTATGCTAACAACGCAGAAACCATGCGCATTGATGCAAGCGGCAATGTCGGGATTAATGGAGCATCAGGTGGAGCTACGCTTCAAGTCAACCAAGCAACGGCGTCTTACATAGATATAAAGTCCGACAATGCGTTGCGAATGAGGATGTATGGCGATAGCAGTCAAGCTATTTTGGTATCTGAAGGTGTCCCGCTAATATTTAAATATGGAACAACAGAAGCCATGCGCATTGATGCAAGCGGCAATGTCGGGATTAACACTACAGACATCGGAGCAAATCTTAGTGTACGAGGAGATGCAAGCATTGGGGTAATTAATGTTCTTGACGTAGGAAACAAGCAAAACGCCGCAACTACAGGCGATGGAGCAAGAATAAGGCTCCATTGTACAACCGACGAAAACAGAGGCGTTGCTATTGGTAGTTTAAGCGAAGCTAATTACGCTGTTGATAATTCAATGGTGTTTTATACAAGCACAGCATCGACTTTATCTGAAAAAATGCGCATCTCCTCAGTGGGGACAACCACTATAAAAACTGATGGCACTACTCAGTTGGTTTTAAATCGTGCAGACGCTTCAATTGCAAGTGGCAACCAAGTAGCAAACCTGTTAGTTACTGGCGACGATCCAAGTGCTGGACAGTCTGGTGCAGCAATTAATTTTACTGCTGGTGCCGATTGGGGTACCAATTCGTATCCGACAAATATTGAATTTTATAATGATAATGCAGGAACCTTAGCGCCTAGAATGACGATTGCCTCAGGCGGCAACGTCGGGATTGGTGTTGATAATCCTGATTCATTACTGCACCTTAAAAACACTGATGCTGATGTCAGACTTACTCTGGAAACAGGTGAAAGTCATGATTGCTATATAAACTTTAGTGGCGCTACATCTGAAGCATCTGTCGGTTATGACGCCACTAGTAATCATCTTGTATTTTGTAATCCTGCTGGTGACTTAACAACTGGCCAAGTCATGCGCATCGATGCAAACGGCAACATTCTAGTAAATACATCTACGATACCTACAGGATTAGGGTCTTCTAACACTAAGTTAATTCTTAGTGATGTTGAAGATGCTCCAGAGTTTGTTGCCTATAACAATGATAATGGTCTTGTACTTGGTGACAAAATAGGCGCTTATCTTTTTGGCAATGACGATAACAACGCTACTGAAGACCATTTTGCAGGTATGTGGGCAACTTCAGCATCGACAACAGGCATAATGGATATTCATTTTGCCGGTGGTAAAACCAATTACGAAAATGATGACCCGCACATGACGCTGACTTCCCTCGGCAACATTCTTCTACAAAATGGTAGTCCTGAATTTCATTTCGGAACTGCTTCTGCATTACATTATAACTGGAGAATTGCGGCTCAAGAAGAGGTAGACAAAGGTTTTGAAATTGCAAGCGGGACTACTTCATTGGGATCTGGCGCGCTTGTCGACACTTACACCACACGCTTAGCAATTCTAGGGGACAATGGCCACGTTGGTCTTGGAATAAGCGACCCAGTAGCTACAATTCACGCCCAACCTACGCGAACGGGTGTTAACTATGCAACTGTTTTTGCGGGTGGTACTAGTGCCAACTCTGGTCAACACGGCATTTCATTAATGACAGGTGGTAATGCCCTTGGTGGTCTCTTGGGATCTAATTTGACCCTCGACGACTTGACTTTTGCTCAGTCAAACACCGCAAGAAGTAGCGGTTATGTTGGTTTTGAAAACACAACCACCGCTTCTCAAAAATCTAAAATTACTTTTGGGGGTATAAATCTGGGCACAACCACCGCTGTAAACACCATGGAGTTGGATGGTTTCGGCAACCTTGCCGTCCTTGGTAATATTACTGCATACGCAACCCTTTCTGATATTTCTCTTAAAGAAAATATTGAAGTAATACCAAATGCTGTTGACAAAGTAAAAACGTTAGATGGCATTACCTTTAATTATATTAAAGACGGTCCAGATAAAAGAATGACAGGTGTTATAGCACAACAAGTGCAAGAAGTTTTACCAGAAGCAGTGTATGAAACGGAAATGATTGGAGATAATGAAAATAAGAATCTTGCTGTGCGTTATGGCAACATGGTTGGTCTTCTTATCGAAGCAATTAAAGAACAACAGCAACAGATTGATGAACTTAAAGAAATTATTTTTCGAGGAGAAATATCGTGACAACGCAAGCGTCTGGCGCTATATCTTGGCTTGATCTGTTTACTGAATTTAATGGACCAATATATGAAGGAGTAAAATCTCAAAATAACGTTGAGTCGAGGTGGTGGGTAGGACACCCTCTGGACAGCTCCTTAGTACCAGGCTTGCCTCAAGACGGACCTCTAAGCGCGAGCGATATGTATTCTAAAACACGGTATGGGTATGATAAAGACCGTTTTAACAACGTATTTATAAGCACTTTAGACAACGGCGAGATGGCTGTGGAGTTAAAAGATGATTTTTTTGACTATAGTATAACTACTAATGGTCCTACAGACCCTGTCCCCAACCAGCCCAATTTTGCTTTCCCTACTTACGGTTATGAAAGCGACTTTACTTTAGGTCCCAGCAACCAGAGAGTGTCTCAGGGACGATATGCAATATTTACTTTTCAGTATAAAAGTTTATACACGAGCGGAAAAATTATAATGTCGATCACTGTCCCTACGGGTAGTTTCTTTGGAACAGAGGTCAACCCATCCCTTCTTTCAAGATTTAATACTAATGGGGCATCTGGAGCGAATTTTACCAACTACTGGAATCTTGGCAATGTACGTTTTTATGACAATGATACTGAAACAAATCTTTTGAATGCAAATATGTCTACTCCAATGGATAGTGTTTTTGGAGGAAGAAACTTTCAAATTTCTTTTAGAATTTTAGCTGAAGAGCCTTTAATTTTGACCACCAACGACGCAAATCCGATTATACTTAAAGTAACAGAAACAGCCACGGGACAGACTGACCACGAAAGAGCTTTAGGCATTTACTACGGATTTGATTAGGAGAATTATATGGAACCAACACGAAGAGAAATTGTAAAAATTAACACTTACACTAATCATGAGTCTTTTCCTGAAAACTTTGCATATGAAGTTCAATATGCTTATGTATTTGAGCATGAAGGAAAAACAATGAAAAGCGTATTTTTTGCTCAGTTAAATACCGATGATCCTGATAACTGGATTCTTTGGGAAAGACTCAGTGAAAGAATTATCTGGAGTTGGATACCGGAGGAAGAGTTGGCAAAAACAGAAGAGGTGGCTATACAGCAGGCTGAGACCAAGTTTTTTCCTAAACATACTAGTCATGAAACGTTTCCTTGGAATGATGACTAAAAATAATCCTCGGTATAACCAGAAACTTAATCGTGCTAAGACAAACGCTGGATTCTTATAAATAGAGTCATATACTTTCACTAATCGGAATGTGTTATGGCATATTACAAAGACATTACAATTGATCAGGGTTCGACTGCTTCGATTAATGTGTATTTAACTAATAAAAACGGAACTGCAAAGAATCTAACCAATTACACTGCAACCTCACATATTAGTCCCAACTACAACCTCGATAGCAGCAGCATAACTGTTTTTAATTGCACCATCGATTCTGCTGCTTCTGGCATTATAAACCTCAGTTTAACTCACCTTCAGACCGATTCACTCAAAGCTAACAAAAGATACGTATACGACTTGGAGATAGCGAGAGACTCTTCTGGAAGCACTGTCGAGGTCGAGAGAGTCCTAGAAGGTCAATTATATGTAACGCCATCAGTTACTAAATTGTCTATTGTATAATGACAACTGTAGTTAAAAAAGTAGTGCAGACAAGCACAAAGGTCGATAAGGTTGTTGTTAATAACAATTCAACATTGGTTGACAAAGTTATAATCAATCAATAAATATATAAAGAGGAAAGATAATGGCAGCACCAAACTCAAGGCAAACATTAATAGACTTCTGTCTACGGAGACTCGGTGCACCCGTACTTGAAATTAATGTTGACGACGATCAAATACAAGACAAGGTAGATGACGCGCTGCAAGTCTATCAAGAGTTTCATAGTGATGCAACCACACGCACTTATATGAAGCATGTTGTTACTGCAGATGATGTTACCAATAAGTATATCCCAATTCCTGCAGACATAGTTTATATTTCTAAAATGTTTCCTATCAATAGCACGTTTTCTGGTACTGGAATGTTCGATGTCAAATATCAAATGATGTTGAACTCTATGGGCGACTTTGTGAATTTTGCTGGTGGTATGTCTTATTTCTATCAAATGCAGCAGTATCTCTCTATGGTTGACATGCAATTGTCTGGTACTCCTCAGGTTTCATTCTCAAGACACCAAGACCGATTATATGTCTTTGGGGATTTTAACGATGGTGATATCAAAGTTGGTGATTTCTTAGTTATCGAAGTTTATCAAATCGTTAATCCTGATTCATCTATAAGTATCTACAACGATATGTTCATTAAGAATTACACAACCTCATTGATCAAACAGCAATGGGGTCTTAACATGATGAAATTTGACGGTATGCAACTTCCTGGAGGGGTAACTGTTAATGGTCGTCAGATGTATGATGATGGGACTCAAGAATTGGAAAAACTTAAAGAAGATATGCGATTGGAACAAGAACTACCGCCTGACTTCTTTATTGGATAATATTAATGGCTACAAACCCCTATTTCAGTCAAGGCAGAAAGAGCGAACAACTGCTGTACGAAGACCTCATCGTAGAGTCTTTGAAAATGTATGGTCAGGACGTTTACTATCTTCCTCGTGAACTGGTAAATAAAGATCAGATATTTGTCGACGATAACGTTTCTCGTTTTTCAGACGCATACAAGATTGAAATGTACATCGAAAATACCGAAGGGTTTGATGGTGAGGGAGATCTATTTACTAAGTTTGGTGTAGAGATTCGAGACGCTGCTACATTTATTGTTGCTCGGAGAAGATGGAACTCTGTTATTGCAGTAAATGAAGAAGCAGATAACAATCCGTTTTTTCGACCACGCGAAGGCGATATAATCTATCTACCTCTTTCTCAATCTATGTTTCAAATCTCTAGAGTAGAAACCGAGTCACCATTCTTCCAGTTAAAAGACTTACCCGTATTTAAAATGCGTTGTGAGTTGTTTGAGTATAACGATGAAGACTTTGATACTGATATTGAAGAGATTGATCAGGTTGAGAAATTTTCTGCTTATCAATATGTGATGACATTTGATTCAGTCGTTGGTGAGTTTGTTGTTAACGAAATCGTCAATCAAACTAATGGCGATTATGTGATGAGCGGCGAAGTAGTTAAATACGATGCTCTGAATAACAAACTGTACCTTGCTCACGTTGGCGCAGACGACGGACTTTTCCACACATTTACTAATTCTGCCGAGGTTCTGGGTCTAGTATCTGGTGCCGTGGCAACTCCAACGTTGATCGAAGAATTACAGAATATTGATCAGGGGTCTCAAAACGACGTGTTTGATATATTTGAAAGTGATTTCTTAGACTTTACGGAAACAAATCCGTTCGGGGATCCTTCATGATAATTATCAGAGGTATTGAATAATGTTTGGAACTCATTTCTATCACCAACGAGTACGAAAATCAGTTGCTGTGTTTGGTTCGTTGTTCAATAACATATATGTTTTGAGGAAAAATTCATCTGGCGGTGTTATAAGTCAGGTAAAGGTTCCTTTGAGCTATGCACCCAAACGAAGTTTTATCGATCGTATAGCACAAATGAATCAGGGCGAGGACGCAGAAAGACAGATTGCAATTAAATTGCCAAGGATGTCTTTTGAAATCATATCAATGGAATATGATATTACGCGACAGTTACCCAAAACAAATTCAAGGGTTCAACCATTAACAACTGATTCTGCTTCTGTATCAGATAAGACAAGGTTGTACACTTCTGTTCCATACAACATCAATTATCAACTGAGCATATACGCTAAATCTCAAGACGATGCTTTGCAAATTGTGGAACAGATAATTCCTTATTTTAATCCTCAGTATACAGTTACTATGCAACCATTAGATGCATTGAACGCGATAAAAGACGATGTTCCTATAGTATTGCAAGGTTTGACTTTTACTGATGATTACGAAGGACCGATCGAAGCAAGAAGGACTATTATATATACGCTTGACTTCTCTATGAAGATTAGTTTCTATGGTCCTTTGGTAACTGGGCCAATTATCCGTCAAGTGGACGGGCAAATATACCAGCAAGACACACCAACCGACGGTAACAACCCTCTATTAGAAACTATCAGAACGACTCCGACTCCAGAAGGGGTATCATCAGATAGCGACTTTGGTTTCAATTATAATTATTTTAATGCATTGGATAGCGTATGAGCAAAAATAAAAACATTGATGACGATTATAACACATCAAGAGATACCTATATTGAATTAATTGAAGGCGGAAAAGAATCTCTTGAACTTATGATACAGGTCGCGCGAGAAAGCGAACATCCAAGAGCATTCGAAGTCCTATCGGGTATGATAAAAAATATTGCCGACGTGACCGATAAATTAATGGACTTGAATAAAAAACATAAAGATGTTATCAAAGAAGAAAAACCCGAGCAAAAACAAATAACTAATAATAATGTCTTTCTTGGAAGTACAACAGATTTACAAAGACTATTACAAAATAATGATGATGAAAAGGTGATTAATGTCTCTAGCGTTGAGAATGAGTAACGAAACTTATCTTGGCAATATAAATGTCAAGCGCGATGGTGTTGTACAGCAGTGGACTAAGGAGGAAGTCCTTGAATATAAAAAATGTATGGAAGACCCCGCGCATTTTGCGCGTGAGTATGTCAAAATTATTTCGTTGGATCGGGGTCTTGTTCCTTTCATTCTTTACCCCTATCAAGAACGCATGTTCAACCATTTTAACAATAATCGTTTTAACATTGTACTTGCTTGCCGACAATCTGGCAAATCAATTTCGTCTGTCGCCTATTTGCTCTGGTACGCAGTCTTCCACCCCGAAAAAACCATCGCTGTTCTCGCGAACAAAGGGGCGACCTCGAGAGAAATGCTCAGCCGTATTACACTCATGCTTGAGAATCTTCCTTTCTTTTTACAACCTGGTTGTAAAACTCTTAATAAAGGTTCTATTGAGTTTTCTAATAATTCTCGGATTATTGCTGCTGCCACTAGCGGGTCTTCTATTCGGGGTATGTCTGTTAATTTGCTCTATCTCGATGAATTTGCTTTTGTTGAGCGAGCATCTGAATTTTACACTTCCACCTATCCTGTTGTATCCGCAGGAAAAGACACCAAAGTCATCATCACCTCAACCGCCAATGGGATCGGAAACATATACCACAAAATTTGGGAAGGCGCGAACCAAGGTGTAAACGAGTTCAAACCGTTTAGGGTTGATTGGTGGGATGTTCCTGGAAGAGATGAAAAGTGGAAACAAACCACAATCGCGAATACCAGCTCTTTACAATTTGACCAAGAATTTGGAAATACGTTCTTCGGGACAGGAGATACTCTAATAAATGCAGAGACTCTTATGTCGTTAAGAGCAAAAGAGCCTCTGCGGGTCTTAGAGGGCGGTCTATTGTCCGTCTATACAGAACCCTGCGCAGGGCACGAATACATCATGACCGTTGATGTATCGAAAGGAAGAGGTCAGGACTATTCTACGTTCACTGTTATTGACATTACGACACGCCCTTTTAGTCAAGTGGCTGTGTATCGGAACAATACTATCTCTCCAATACTCTTCCCTGATATTATATATAAGTATGCAACTGCCTACAACGAAGCGTATGTTGTAGTTGAGGCGAATGATCAAGGTGGTGTGGTCTGCAATGGTCTATACCACGACCTAGAATACGAAAACACTCATGTATCTTCAGCAGTAAAATCTTCTCATATCGGAGTGGAAGTCAACCGTAAAATCAAACGGTTGGGGTGCTCCGGATTTAAAGATCTTCTCGAAACAGGCAAATTAGAGATTGTTGACGAAAACACAATTTTGGAAATATCGACCTTTGTGGGCAGAGGGCAATCATACGAAGCTTCTGATGGTAATCATGATGACCTAGTTATGAACCTTGTGATGTTGGGGTATTTTGTCACGCAACAAATGTTTTATGATATGACAGATATAAACCTTAAAGAAATGATGTTCTCAGAAAAAATGAGATTGATCGAAGAAGACGTTTTGCCTTTCGGGTTTATTGAAGATGCTTCTGACGAAATTGAACAACACGAAAGCAGAAATAGAAACTCAGGGTTATCTTACGATTGGCAGGTTTTTGACGCGGATACTTCTAAATTATGGTAATTATAAATAAATAACATTGATATCTATCCGTATTATGTAAATCTTATTATTAGCTAATAAAAAAAAGGAAACGAATATGGCTCTTTTTACCCCATCCGCGTCTCCCAGTATCACTGTTAAAGAAATCGACCTTACGGGTGTAGTCCCTTCGGTCACGACTTCAACTGGTGCTATTACCGGAGAATTTTCATGGGGACCTGCAGATACTGCTGTGTTGATCGACAACGAAGCAACGCTGGTATCTACTTTTGGTTCTCCATCTATAACGAATTCAGTAGATTTTTTATCTGCTTCTTCGTTTTTACGTTACTCTACAAGTCTTTATGTTTCAAGGGTCATGACCGACTCTGCTGGAAATGCTTGTGATTCAGCTGAATCATTTGGATCTATCCCACTCGTAAAGAACTCTAGTGATTTCGATACATTAAAACCAACTTTAACTTCTGCTAATCACACGTTTTTGGCAAAATATCCTGGTTCTGCAGGAAATAGTATTGAGGTACAAGTTTGTCCTCAATCATCTGCTGATGCTACGTTTGATGCTTGGGCTTATAGATCTTTCTTTGATGCTGCTCCTGGCACATCAACGTATGTCTCTAATGCCAGTGGAAACAATGATGAAGTTCATGTTATCGTACTTGATAAATTGGGTTCTTTAACCGGAACACCTGGAGCAGTTCTCGAAACTTTCCCCTTCCTGTCCTTAGCGACAGATGCCAAAACAAATGATGGAACTGGCAATAATGTTTTAGACGTTGTCAATAATCGTTCTAATTATGTTTGGGCGCTTAGTCTTAACAACTCAACAGACGTTGCTAATTCTACGTTTGATGAGTCTTCGACCGCAGCAGGAAATGGTTCTGGAACTAACTTCGCGCTTGCTTCGCCTACCACTAAATCTTTCAAACTTGGTAGCGGAAACAATGGTGGTGTTGTTGGAACTGGTGAAATTCTTACAGGATTTGATGTATTCGAAAGCACAGAAGACATTCAGGTAGATTTCTTAATTGCTCCTGGTATGTCAGCAGCAGCAGATCAAGCAACGGTGGTCAACGACCTCGTTACCACAGCTGCATCATTAAGAAAAGACTGTATTGTAGTAACTTCGCCTGACCGAACCGCAGTAATTGGGCAAACCCCAGCATCTGCAGTAACCTCGTCTGTAACCACAGCAGGTCAATTTAACTCATCATCTTACTTGGTAGTTGACAATAACTATCTTAAAGTTTATGATAAGTATAATGACCAATATGTCTTCATCGCGGCCGCAGCATCTACTGCGGGATTGATGGCGGCAACCGATGCTGTATCAGCACCATGGTTCTCTCCGGCAGGTAATAGAAGAGGGCAATATTTTGGCGTTACTTCCTTAGCATATACAGCTAATAAATCACAAAGAGATACATTATACAAATCAGGAATCAACCCTATCGTTAATCTTCCTGGCCAGGGCGTTATTCTTTTTGGCGATAAGACCAAAGAATCTCGTCCTTCTGCCTTTGACAGAATTAACGTTCGTAGGTTATTCTTAGCAGTAGAGCGAGCAATTGCGGCTGCGGCAAGAAATGTAATGTTCGAATTCAATGACGAATTCACTCGTGCAGAGTTTGTTAATATCGTTGAACCGTTCCTGAGAGAAATTCAGGGTCGACGAGGTATTACAGATTTCCGAGTGGTTTGTGATGAAACAAACAATACTGCGGCCGTCATTGACCGTAACGAGTTTATTTGTTCAGTGTTTATCAAACCAGCTCGTTCAATCAACTACATCACTCTTAACTTCGTTGCGGTTCGTACCGGCGTTGAGTTTAGTGAAGTCGTTGGTACAGTATAGCACACCATTAAGGAGAAATAAAAATGGCAATTTTAGGAGTCGACGACTTTAAATCAAAACTGCGAGGTGGTGGTGCTAGGCCCAATTTGTTCCAAGCAACCGTAAACTTCCCGCAATACGCAGGGGGTGATGTTGAATTGACATCTTTCTTGTGTGAAGCCGCGCAATTACCTGGATCGACGATGGGGCTGATTACAGTTCCTTTTCGTGGACGCCAGTTAAAGATTGCTGGCGACAGAACTTTTGAACCTTGGACAGTAACTGTTATCAATGATACAGACTTTACTGTTCGCGATTCAATGGAGCGATGGATGAATGGCATGAACGCACATTCAGCAAACGTCGGTTTGACCAATCCAGTGGATTATCAATCTGATTTGTTGGTTGAGCAGTTAGACAAAGATGGTTCTATTCTGAAGCGTTATAACCTTCGCGGTTGTTTCCCGACGAATGTTTCACCTATCGAGGTCAGCTATGCTACCACGGATGAAATCGAAAGGTTTACTGTTGAATTCCAAGTACAGTACTGGGAATCAAATTCAACTAGTTAATGTTTAACTAAATAAGTGGGACGTCTTCGGGCGTCCCCTTATTTTTTTATTTGGAAACAGAATATGGCAGACGATAGTATTATTAAATTATTTGGTTTTGAGATACGTAGAAACAAGAAAGGGTCGGAGTCGAACCTTGTCTCTGTTGTGCCTCCGACGGATGATGACGGAGCTGGATACGTAACTTCTGCTGCAGGACATTATGGTCAATTCATTAATATGGATGGCGATAATTCTAAAGACAATCATCAATTAATTCTTAAATATCGCGGGGTTTCTATGCACCCCGAAGTTGATATGGCGATTGAAGAAATTGTTAATGAATCTATTAGCGCTTCTGAGTTAAAATCCAGTTTAGAAATTTCACTAGATAAAATCGAAGCCGCTGATAAAATTAAAGATCAAATTACAGAAGAATTCGATAATGTGGTGGCAATGTTCAAATTCAATGAACTAGGTCACGATATTTTTAGGTCTTGGTATGTTGATGGTAGAATCTATCATCATTTACTAGTAAACGAATCTAATCTTAAAGCAGGGATTCAAGAAATCCGCCTAATTGATGCATCTAAGATTCGTAAAGTTAAAAAAGTAAAACACAAAATTGATGGAAAAACTGGGGCAAAAATTGTTGATACGACTGAAGAATTTTATATTTTCGAAGAAAAACCAGGTCAGGCAAATACCGCAGTTAAACTTTCGACCGACTCGGTAAGTTATGTTACCTCTGGACTACTAGACGAGACTAAAAGAAAAGTAGTCTCACATTTACATAAAGCACTTAAACCTATTAACCAATTACGTATGATGGAAGACTCTCTGGTCATCTATCGTCTTGCTCGTGCACCCGAACGACGAATCTTTTACATCGATGTTGGTAATTTACCTCGTGGTAAAGCAGAGCAATACATGAAAGACATTATGTCTAAATACCGCAATAAATTGGTCTATGATGCAGACACCGGACAGTTAAAAGACGACCGCAAACATATGTCTATGCTTGAAGATTTCTGGTTGCCGCGAAGAGAAGGTGGTAGGGGCACAGAAATTTCCACGCTTCCTGGCGGCGATAATCTGGGTCAAATTGATGATATCATATATTTTCAGAAAAGATTATACCGCTCGTTGAATGTGCCTCTGGGACGATTAGAACAAGAAACTCAGTTTTCTCTTGGAAGATCTACCGAGATTAGTCGGGATGAAATCAAATTTCAAAAGTTTGTTGATCGTTTGCGAAAAAGGTTTTCGCAGGTATTTCTCGGAGTATTGAAAAAACAACTTATACTTAAAGGTATTATCACCGAGCAAGATTGGCAACAATGGAAAAATGATATTGTAGTTGATTTCATCAAAGATAATTATTTTTCTGAATTGAAAGAAACAGAGATTTTAAGAGACCGACTAGGAATAATGTCAGAAGCTTCTCAGTTTGTTGGCGAATATTTGAGCAAAGAATGGATTATGACGAACATTCTACGTTTGTCCCAAGAAGAAATGAAAGAAATGAAAAAACAAATAGATGCTGAGATTTCTTCTGGCGATATTGATGATAATGAAGAAGAACCCACTGAACCAACGGGAGAAAATCAACCAGAAATACCCCCAGAGAAAGAAGAAAAATATATTCCATCTCAAGAAGATGAACTTTTGGAAAATATGACTCGGTTTATGAGCAAATTGAATGAGCAAGATTAGTCCTGTTGTAACTACTGCCTTCGGTATAGCACATACTGAAAAACGGATAGGGCAATTAGAAGAAAAATGGTACGAAATCATTAATGATGTCGAAACCACGCGTGGACCTGCGGGTCTCGACGGCCAGAAGGGAGACAAAGGTGTTAAAGGCGACAAAGGCGATAGAGGCGATAAAGGAGAACGCGGCGAACGTGGTTCCGATGGCAATGATGGAGCACCAGGACCTGTTGGCGAGAAAGGAGATACTGGCGAACGCGGCGAACAAGGTGAACAAGGACTTCAAGGTGTTGCTGGAATTGCTGGCAAGGATGGAGAACGAGGAGAACGTGGCGAACAAGGACCACAAGGATTACAAGGGCCGCAGGGATTAAAGGGTGATAAAGGTGATAAGGGAGATCAAGGAACCAAGGGAGACACTGGAGCAACTGGTAGCAGGGGCGAAAAAGGTGATCGCGGCATTGATGGAACCAAGGGAGACGTGGGCGCACAAGGACCCATGGGTGTCAAAGGAGACAAAGGAGATACTGGACTTCGTGGCGAAAAGGGCGAGCGGGGAGAGCGTGGCGAACAAGGACCACAAGGAATACAAGGTGAGGCAGGACCAGATTATAAAGAGAGGTTCGAAGAAGCCCTAGAACAATTCAACGAAAGGTTATCGGAGAATTCTAACACAGTAAACAAAAATATTGAACGTACTCTTGCCAATGTACAAAAATCTCTTTCTACTCTTGGTGGTGGTGGTTCATACAAGATACTTGACAATGCAGATGTCGACAAAACTCGTTTGAGTAGCGTGGTCGGTGATAGTATTTTGGTGTTCGATCCAAATAAGAAGAAGTTTGTTGTACAATCTTTTTTAACAATATTAGACAGACTAAAGGCAGATTTAGAAGTGCAATACGACAAACTAGTAGACGAAGATCCAGATAATGGATTTACTTATGTTGGCGAAGCAGTGCCTGGCACCACAAAAGGGCAGTCTATCTGGAGAATCAAACGAATCTATGAGTTTGGTGCAGACGGTGACCTAGACATTCTCTGGGCAAACGGAACAGCAAATTTCGATAAAACTTGGAATGATCGTGCAACTTATACGTATTCTGCAGATTAATCCTTATAAATAAACGTAACCATTTGTCATGTTAAATTGAGTATTTTAAAAAAACGGAGAATATTTAAATGGCAAAAATAACAAGTGCAGGAAGGTTGTATCGCACAGAAGTAGATATCGATACCACCAACCGAGATATTGGTTTAACCAAAACAACGACGGGTAATACTTTGTCTGACGATGGTGTATCGTTACAGGCACTTTACTCTTACCTTAAGAACGTTTGGCGTTTAACAGATTTTACATCTACAATCGCAGGCAGCTCAGGAACAACAGTTACCTTTGACGATGTTTCTATTGATGTAGATGTTGCGGGATTGGTCACAGGTACAAAATATCAAATTAAAGTTGCTGGTGATGCTAACTGGACAGATATTGGTTCTCCAGACTCAACGGTAGGCACTGTGTTCACCTACAACGGTGTTGCAATCACAGGCACCACAGGTGAAGCGTCTACTAGAGGTAACTCATTAAACATATTGCCTGGCATGAAAGTTTCAATCTCTGCTGGTTCTGGTACCCTTGCTGGAGGTTTCGCAACGGTTGTATCGGTCGCGGCAGATGGTAGCAGCATGACACTCGACCAAACACCAAGTCCTGTTATGGATAACACCACAGAACTTCTGGTTGTCAATCACCTGATCGAATACCCCTTTCCACTTGTTGCAATTACTCCTGAACAGTTTGAATTTGGTTTTGACTGGACAATGGAAACGAACACCGACAGAAAATTGTTGAGAGATGCTGGTTGGCAAGAACTGTCAGTCGGTGAAGTTGATGGACCAAAGTATGTTGGTATTGTTTCTCTGGGTACAATCGATACAGTAACTATCGGAGCTGGGGTTGATTCGACCGCAGATACAACATTAGCGGTAGACACTATTACTGGCATTACAGTTGGTATGGAAGTACGAGTACTATCCGGAACCGGCACAATTCCTGCAAACACTAAAGTAGTAAGCATTGACGGCGCAAACCAAATTACCTTGAGTGCCGCACACGGCGGCGACTTTGACGGTGCTGAAGTGTTACTCATGGGTGATCGTGTTTACTATGCTTTCTATAATAGTGCCACAACGGCTTGGTCTACTCCGGTAGACTTTGACTTCCTTGGACCAGTTAACGAAGCAATCTTAATAGACAATGCAGTTGACGATGCTGGTGATTTTTCTAATCAAGTTCTTTCTCTTTTCATTAGAACAGAAGGAAAGACTTACGGTAAATCTTCCACTCCAGACATTGGTATTCCAGATGCTGGTGGTACTGGTACTGGTAACATTAACTTCCAAGTATATCGTTTCCCATTGAGTGAAGCGACTGACCTTGATTATTTGGCTGCAGATGGTGTTACTCCTACAGTTACAGACGTACAGATTGAAGCTGCCAATGCTGCTGGTCAAAAGTATGATGCAGTTACTGTTGATACGACAATTACTGGTGTAAACAGTGGAACAACTTTGAATGTTGGCGACACCACAGGTATTATTGCGGGTTCATATGTATACAGTGAACAAATTGGAGGTAATGAAATTTTTGCTGGTGGTACAAGAGTAGACTCTGTAGATGACGCGACGACAATCACATTAAATAAAGCAATCCAAGTAACAACTGCTGGCGCTGAAGACGTTAAGTTTATTAACGGACCTCACATCATATTCCATAACTTGGATCAAGTATCAGGACAGTACTTTACTACTGACTTGAATAATGCAAACTCATCATTCGGTGTTACAATTAATGCACGAGATGGTTCTTCTGCAAATGGTCAATTGACTCTGAAAGAATTATACTCTTGGGTACAATATCAATTACGTCAGAGTGGTTCTATTGATTTTGATTCAGATATTGAAGCTGGTAACACTGGAACCCAGAATGGTAAGACTTCTGATGCCATGTTGAAGTTTGTTGGTCTTGTTCTTGAATCAGTAAACCTTCTAACGCCAAATTCTGCGCAATGGGGTGTCGGTAACTTAGATAGAGCAACTGTCACAGATGGTACTGGTGTACTGTTCTACAACTGGCCAAGTGGTGTAATTGGTAATGTTAAACTCCGTGACAATGATGGCGACCTTGAATCGTTTCCGAAAATTGCAACTGGATTCATTTCCTTTGGTGATCTTGCAACAAGTAACTTACTGGCAGATGCAGCTGCATCCTTCACCATGTTCTTTACTTACACTCAACAACACGAAGAAGCGGCTTCAACAGGGTTGACTTATTCGGGTAACGCAACGGGTGTTGGTACTATTACTCGTGATGCAGGAAACTTCACATACGACATCGACACTGATTCATATATGAAGTTTACCGGATTCACTAATGCTGGACTAGACGGCGTATTTAAAGTAACTAACGGTGTTTCTGCTGGTGGTGGTGATGTGATAAATGTATCATATATTGACGATTTGTCTAATCAGGGTGGTTATGCAACAAGTCAGACAGCAACTGGATTCTTACGGTTCAACCCTGTCGATTCGCCTGATGCGGTCATTGTTTTGGATTCTACGAACAATGAAATTCAAGGAACTCTTGCGAGTGGAGTTGGTACTCCGGCTTTGAACGCTGATAGTAAGTATGAGTGGTCGTTTGCATACACTGCTAATACCCAACCCAACCAAGGTGCAGAAGAAGACAGAATTACTGAAACTGAGGTACCTGTCACAATTCGTGCGGTAGGAACGGATAAAGCACAATGGATATCATCAAACTTTACAATTGCTGATGCGTCTGGTCAAGACTTCTCGGTCATTGCCCCGCTCGAAAGAAACTACGCGCCTTAATAAATAAACGTGAACGGGGGGAGTCTCTCCCCCCACTTTTTTACTAAAGGATAAATTATGAGAATATCAATTTCTAATGCTGCCGGGATTTTGTCTTTAACCGAAGACGAACTTCTAATGAAATCACAATCCTGTGATAATCTAACAGCACACTACGTTACTCCTACCGATATGATATACAATGATGACGGTACTGTCCAGTTTGTGGACGGCAACCCCGATTCTTCGTGGGAATTTGAAATCGAAGAAGTTCTTGCTTACAAAAAAGAAATGGAAGAGAAACGTCAAGCAGAAGGTGCAGAGAAACTGTCACAAGCAGTTAAGACTGCATTGGATTTAGAGGACTAAATGGCTGTCGATAACCGAACACAAATCAATAACTGCGAAGGACCTACAGGTGAATTCGATGGTTCTGATGTGGGCGCTGTCGATACAGAAATCTTCTATGAAGGCACTTCTAGTATTTCTGCTCAGTTTTCAAATGCTCAAGAATTTTTGATTGCACATCAAAATTCAGCGGGAACAAACCTTAACTTAGATTTGTCCGATGCCACTGTTTGGGTTATTGTTAAAGACAACCTAGTTCAAACTGAAGCACTTGATGGAATGCAAGTTGTTTTGGGAAATGGTGACGCTAACAATGATCCAAACCAAGGGTATGTTATCGGTGGTAACGATAACCCCGGACTAGTAATAGGAAAGCAGTTCTACTGTTTGAGATTAGATGTCTCAAACCGAGCAGGTCTCACCGTAATTCAACATCGAGGTAATGGTGCACCAACATTTACTGCAATAGGTTCGGTGGGTTATGGTTCAATTCACGCTATTGCCGCTCGTGGTAATGTTGATAACTTATTCCTTGATAGAATGACCTTCATCAACAACGGGTCTTATGCGTTTACAATTGATGGAGGAACATCTGGTACACCTATAACTTTAGACGCATTACAAACACAGGATGACAACCCTTCAACGGGTGGATGGGGGTTATTCGGTAGAGGTGTTGGTTCATCATTCACACTTTATGCGTCTATGGAATGGGGTGATGCAGGAACATCGGATTCATACTTTGAACAAAGTGACTCTCAGATTTATTTCGATGGTCAACAGTTAGGAACGGGTCATTTTATTTTTAGAACGATAGGCAATACAACAGGCATCAACTCTTTTGTCTTAAACAACTGCGTACTTGTATCTTCGGGTGAACCTGCTATCTGGGATTATACTAATAATAACATGGACATCGTGGACATTCAAGACACACAGTATATTGACATGGGAACAATCTCGTGGCCAGTTACAGGTGGAACAACTCGACAAGTACTTAATAGCACATTTATTAACTGTGGGCAAATAGATTTCTCAACAATTACTGTTACGAATTGTTCAATTAATGGTAGTCGTAATGCCAATGGTGCAATTTTACTTGATGCTTCTGGCAACTCAACTAATCAGACAAATTTGACATTTACCAGTGATGGTACTGGTCATGGTGTTGAGATTACTGCGGCGGGTACATATACATTTACCGATTGGAATTTTTCTGGTTACTCAACTGCAAATCCAGGCACAAACAATACACCAGCAAGCGGTAGCACCGATGCGATGGTATTCAACAACTCTGGTGGAGCAGTAACAATTAACATTGTCGGTGGCACTAACGTTACGGTACGTAATGCCGCTTCATCGACTACGACAGTAGTCTTTGCGGTGACTGCAACAGTCTCTGGTCTTCTAGGCAACACAGAAGTTTCAGTTCTACAAAACCCATCACCCTATTCATCTGCGGTAGCATCACCCACCACATTGTTTGATGAAGATGTTCTTTCAGCAGTCACAGGAACAGACATCGAGTTAGACACTGGTGGCGGTGCAAATATAACACAAATACTTAGAACAGGTACGACAGATTTCACGACGATGAATCTGGTAGATGGTGACCAAGTTCGAGTAACCCAAAGAAATGATCTTAAGATTTTTGATACCTATACGGTAGTGGGCACGCCCACGGCATCGGCAATCAACGTTACTGACGTTGCATCTTCGACTAGTAAATTATCCGATATAATAGACTCTCCAGGCGAAACAGTCACAGTAGAAAAAGTAGATGCTTCATATACCTTTGAGGTTTCAACGGGCACAGTAGTAGACATCTTAGCATTCAGAGTGGGTAGTCTACCCATTTACCAATTGAATCAAACAATCTCATCAACAAACAATTCGTTTCCATTGTCACAAGTTGTTGACAGAAACTTCGATGCGTTTGAAGTATAAATAGAAAGATAACAACCGAATTTAACAGGATCTAAAATGACAGGCGAAAAAAGATACACCAGAATACCACCGGAGAGTACGGGCGATCGCCTGTACATGATACATACTGCCGAAATAGCATTTACCGCAGGCGGTACTTTGGTTGGTCATATTTGGAAGATTGGATCAATGTATACCGTTTCCGATTTCGGTATGATTCACGTTCACGGTGTATATGACAAAGGCGATGGAACTGGTATTTTAGCAATACACTACAACAAAACAGCAAAGTTTGAAAATACAGTTCCTGCTGTCGGTAAAACAATAACAGCACCGGACGGTGTAACCAACGTAGGTACAGTCGTTGAAGCATATGACGTATACGTACCAACTACCCACATTATGGGGTACGACAACCCAGAGTACGGCTTAGAGATTGACCGTTTCGGTGCGGCAAGCATTAGATTCTCAGAAGGACAACCAGAACTTGCGGCATATGGTCAGTTACGTATTGCTAACTCAAAGGTTCTTGCTAATTATGTTTTCGACGTTGATGCAATGCCCTCGCAATTTGCAAACTCTCTCTTGGGTTCTGGCACTGCTGTATGGGACTCAGGTAAGAAATGGATACGTCTTGGTTTAGAAGGTAATCTTGGTGGCGGTGCTATCAATGATCTTGCAACAAACACCTCACACCTTTATCACCCGTTAACGTATGGTTCTGGTATCTTCGTTATTATGGGAACCATGATTCCTGATGCTGGTAAAGCAACCTGTGTGAGAAACTGGGGCCCATTTGATGCAACTGACGGGTTTATGTTCCGTCTCGCTGGGTCAGGTCTCTCTGTCGTACATCGTAGGACTTTTGACGGGGTTCAGACAGAAACCGTTATACCACAATCAAATTGGAATGGAGATCGTCTGGATGGCGCTGGCGGTAATGGCAACAGATCAGGTGTAACCCTTGATGTCACAGCGGCAAACCAATATTTCTACGATTATCAAAACTTGGGTGGAGGTTCTATTCGTTGGGGTATTATCATCAACGGTGAACGAATCATCTGTCATGAAATGGATATGAGTAATCGAACCGACATCGGATGGCAAACAAATGCTATCGGGTTGAATGCAAGACCTATTTGTTGGGCAACTAAGAGAACGTCTGCGCCGACAGAAGATACTGCTGATTATTTCTATGCATTGGGCGCTGGTGTTTGGACAGATGCTCAAACTGACCCCATTCAAGAATTGGGAAAGCCAAGTTCTATTGATGAAACATTCATGATTGATAACAAAGTAACTACTGCGGGTGTTCCATATACGCAGGGTGCTTATTACATCACCTCAATGCGTCCGGTTTCCGAATACCCTGCTGGTTTTCCTGCCGCCGGACAAGATAACCACTCTCTGTATGCACCAGAACAAATTCGTCTCAATTGTTTTAACAATGACGGAACTTTCCCAGATGGCGAACTGCGTGTGTTCTTGAAGTGTATTCTTCGAGGAGAAAAATGGGAAACACCCAGTTACACTACGATACAAAGAGATGGTGATTCATTTACACAACAAGATGGTATTCGTGCTGTATACGATGCCAAAGGGCATCACATTGGTCACGGTCCAGAAATTATACGAGCACCAATTCGGGATGGTGTGTGTGATGTCAACTTAGAAAAATTGTTTGACGGTATTCAATGGGGTTCGGTAAGACCTAATACAGAAGTAGGACTATCAAGACGCAAACAACCTCTGCAAGATATTTTTGGTCAAACAGATCGATATAGTCGTGGCGTAAATCGTGTTGAGATACAAGTTGGTCAAGACCCAGAACGAGGTGGAAACGTTCACTATTTCGAAGACAAGCAAGTGATTCAGTTCAAAGATATTACGGAAACCAATGGCCCCGAAACACTACTGAACAAAAACTTCTATTTGTCTTTCTTGTCAAGTAACGATTCTTGGTTGTACGACAGTGATGCGGGTGGTGTGTCATTGCTCGAAGATGACCGTGATACTCGAATTATTAATTTCACACCTTCTATTGTACCGTTGGGAATTAACAATATTTCACCAAGCAATCAAGACAGCGCACAAGTGTCAGGATTTAGTGCTCTGGTTCTTGACTATGACTCCGACGCAGGTCAAATATATCTCGAAGGACGTGACAACGTAGGGTTGGATACTGGTATTGCGGGTGGCACCGCATTCACAGTTAAGAACAGTTCTGGAGCATCATTGTTGAGTACCACACTGACTTCGATTACTAAGAACGGTGTTAATGCATACCCATTAGATTATAAGACCTCTTTGAATGCATACAGTTCTTCTGGTTGGAGCAATCCTGCATATGATTTAGCAGATGAAGGTAACATTGAAGGTGAACCTCCAGCTTCTCCTGTTTGGACGTTTATGTACAATCCAATCGGTGGAGACGATCTTGGGTTCCAGCCAGGTGGATCACAACCATCTGCACCTGATCGAACTTACATAACATTCAACGTTGTGTGGAAAGAACTTAATCAGTAATGGCATTTATTCATCACCAATATGGCACCAATTGGAATTGGGATCCGGTATTAGGATTCCCAAACCAAAAGGTTGCCTTTGACGGCGCTAACCGAAACATTTATATAAATGAAGGGATAACCACGTTAGACGTTAAATCTGATTTGTATTCCGCTTGGAAAGAGTGGTCGCAATTTTCGACAGAATCGCCGCTTCCTGTTGTATGGCCAAAGGCATTTACAGCTGTTGGTGGTGACCCGATTACAGATGATAGAGATCTTGGCGTTACATACTTCCTTGAAAACGGATGGAGAATACAACCTTTTGCGTCAAAGAACTCCTATACATTAACAATTGAAGGAAACCTATATACACGAGAAGCAGGAGAAACACCGTTCTATTTTGCAGAAGGTGTTTCAGTATCATTGGTTAGATCTAACATTGTTGATCTGATTACGGTAGAAGCAGTTGCGGTTGCGATTACACCCGATGATGTTGCTGCAATAGCAAATGCAGCTGCGGATCAGGTTTGGGATGAGTTACTTTCAGAACACAACGTAGCAGGTTCTACTGGTAAAAAACTAAAAGATAACTTGAAGAAAACATCTTACATAGCGAGGATATAAAATGAGTGAAGTAGAAGAAATAAAAAATGAAATTGAAGAAATCGATCAAACTGTTGATGAGGTCGAGGTTTCTGATGAAGAATCGGTTGAAGAAACCAATCCGATCGAAGATTTGTTAGACTACATCCAGGACAAAAACTACAACCAAGCAGAGAAACAGTTTACAGATTTGCTTAACGATAGGGTTCAAAACGCATTAGATCAAACAAGGATCAAGGTTGCGGGGGAGATTTTCAACCAACAACAAGAAGTGGAAGAACCCACAACAGAACCCGAAGATTCTTAAATATTAATTTATTATAAATAAAACCATGAAAACTTTTAAAAACATCAGAGAAGCGAAGAAAATGCCTAAAGGCGAACATGTCTTCTCCAAAAAAGTAAACAAACACGATGTTATGGTACACAAAGATAAAAAGGGTTTCACCGCGTATATCGATGGTGACAAATTAGACACCTATCGCTCTCAGAAAGAAGCAGAGAAGATGGGTGTTGCTTTTGCAAAGGAAATGTAGATGAAACTAATTGCAGAATATATTGGTCAACCAATAGAAACAGTGATTACTGAAGCGAAAAGCGGAGGTAAAGGTTATGCAATAGAAGGCGTTTTTGCACAAGCAGATCAAAAGAATAGGAACGGGCGTGTTTATCCTCGAGCCATTATGGAAAAGGCAGTGGATAAATACGTTACCGATCAGGTGTCGCAGAAAAGATCAGTCGGTGAGTTAAATCATCCAGAAGGTCCTACTGTGAACCTTGACAAAGTTTCACACCTCATAACCGACCTTCAGTGGGAAGGTAATGATGTTGTTGGAAAGGCACAAATATTGGATACTCCTATGGGACAGATTGTAAAAGGTCTTCTTGAAGGTGGCGTTCAACTAGGTGTCTCAACTCGTGGTATGGGTAGTCTTGAGAACAAAAATGGCACAATGGTCGTGAAAGACGACTTTATTCTTAACACGGTAGATATCGTACAAGATCCATCGGCTCCGGCAGCATTTGTTAATGGAATCATGGAAGGCGTTGAGTGGGTCTGGAATAATGGCATTATTGAACCTCAAGTGATTGAAAAAATGGAGACTGAAATTAAAAAGGCTCCGCGTACTGATCTCTATGAGACTCAGGTTCGTGAGTTTAAAAATTTCCTCTCGTTGCTCAAATCAAATAAATAGGAGTCAAATATGTCTGAAGATAATTTAGACCTTGATCTTCACGATGAGGACAACCAAATCGAGGAAGCTCACGATACGAAAAATGCTGAGGCACAATCCGTAGCATCAGTCGCAGACGCATCAAGTTCTGTAAAACAGAGCCCAATGCCGAAAACTAAAGCAGGTATGATCAACGCAATGTACAGCAAAATGAATGGTATGAAAAAAGACCAATTAGCTGCAGCATATGCTAAAATGCACGAAGAGTTTGGTGAAGTTGAAGAAGAAGCAGTTGAACTGCCCGAAGATTCTTACGATTTCTCCCAAGAATTGAGTGAATTGGTTGAATCAGAAGCAACTCTCTCTGACGAGTTCAAAGGGAAGACTGCTGTAATTTTCGAAACTGCAATTCGTTCCAAGATCGCTGAAGAAGTTGATCGTTTGGAAAATGAATATCACACAAAACTCGAAGAAGAAGTTCAGAGCAACCGCGCTGATCTTGTCGAGAAAGTTGATAACTACCTCAACTATGTAGTTGAGCAATGGATGGAAACAAACCATCTTGCTATCGAGCAAGGTTTGCGTACTGAAATCGCTGAAGGGTTCATGAGCTCGCTTAAGAGTTTGTTCGTTGAATCTTACATCGAAGTACCAGAATCTAAGGTCGATCTAGTTGACGAACTTGCTTCTGAAGTTGAAGAATTAGAAGAAAAACTTAATTCTGCGACCGAAGCAATGATGTCATTAAACGAAGAATTAGAAGTGCAAAAGCGTGAAACGATTATTCGTGAATCTGCTAATGACCTTGCACAAACTGAAGTTGAAAAACTACGATCATTAGTTGAATCTTTAGATTTCGAAGACGAAGAATCTTTTGCACATAAAGTTAAAACTGTTAAAGAATCTTACTTTAAGAAAGAAATCATCGAAGAATCAGAAGAAATAGTTGAAGACTGGGCGAACGACGTTCCCGCAGATGTTACTTCTACTATGGATCGTTATTTACAAGCAATCAAAAAAACAACTAAGGAGTAAGAAATGTCTTACGATACACTAATGGAAAAATGGGCACCTGTGCTCAACGAAGAATCTGCCGGTAAAATCGGTGATTCACATCGTCGTGCTGTTACTGCACAAATTTTAGAAAACCAAGAAATCGCCTTCCGTGAAAGCGGCGAGCAGTCTTTGATGGAAGCTGGCACAATGGCTGGTAGTGGTTCTTTCGGTGGTGCTGGTGGTGCTGTCGATAACTGGAATCCTGTTTTGATCGCACTCGTACGTCGTGCAATGCCTAACTTGATGGCATACGACATCTGTGGTGTTCAACCTATGACTGGTCCTACTGGTCTTATCTTTGCTATGAAGAGCAAGTACAAGACTTTGGCTGGTGCTACTACTTCTGGAACAGAAGCATTGTTCAACGAAGCACAGACTTATTACTCTGGTGATTCTGCTGCCACACAAGGCGCTAGTCCTTCTGGTCTTGCTGGCGTTGTTGATACTGATAACGACGGCGACATTGGCGATTCCGACAACGCACACCCTGCTACTTTTGCTGGCGGTATGTCTACTGCTACTGCTGAATTACTCGGCAGCACTGGTGGAGAGCAATTCAACGAAATGGGATTCACCATTGAGAAAGCAACCGTTACTGCTAAGTCACGTGCTCTCAAGGCAGAATACACAATTGAATTGGCACAAGATCTTAAAGCAATCCACGGTCTTGACGCTGAAACAGAACTTGCTAACATCCTTTCTACTGAAATTCTTGCTGAAATTAATCGTGAAGTAGTTCGTACGATTAACTCACAAGCAGTATTGGGTGCACAACAAGCCACTAACGCTACTAAAGGTATCTTCGATCTTTCTGTTGATGCTGATGGTCGTTGGTCTGTTGAGAAGTATAAAGGTTTAATCGTTCACCTCGAGCGTGAATGTAACGCAATTGCTAAAGCAACTCGTCGCGGCAAGGGTAACATCGTAATCTGTTCTTCAGACGTTGCGACTGCTCTTTCTGCTTCTGGCATGCTTGACTATTCACCTGCTCTTTCTACTTCTTTGCAAGTAGATGACACGGGTAATACTTTTGCTGGCGTATTAAACGGTCGCACTAAGGTTTACATTGATCCGTATAGCACTGCTGACTACATCACTGTTGGTTATAAAGGTACTAACCCTTATGACTCAGGTGTATTCTACTGCCCATACGTCCCTCTGCAAATGTTCCGCGCTGTTGCTGAAGATACGTTCCAACCTAAGATTGGTTTCAAGACTCGTTACGGCATGGCATCAAACCCATATGTTGGTAATGCTCCTGCTGACGGTCTTGCCACTGCGCGTTCTAACGAATACTACAGAATCTTCCGAGTTGACAATATCCTCAACGAAGCATAAACGTAGTAAGAAAAAGAAGAATAGTTTTCTATACTTCAATTTGAGAACCCTCGTCGAAAGACGGGGGTTTTTTTTGCCTTAAATATTGTATAAATATCCGTAAAGACACCGAGTACTAGTATGGCAACCCTAACTACTAATGTGAATTATCTACAACCAACAGGATTTTCTGTAACTATCAGTAGGGAGAATTATCCAAACCTGGAGTATTTTGCACAGTCGGTGCAGCACCCCTCTATAGATGTCTCTGCAGTAGAGATGCCATTTCGAAGAGTAAATGCTCCGATTGTCGGGGATAAGATTGAATTTGGCCAGGTTTCTTTCAACTTTCTCGTTGATGAAGAAATGAATACCTATAATGAGATTTACGACTGGATGAAACGGTTTGTCGAATCTCCTCAGGTAACAAGTACTGATGCTTTCAGAGATACATTGATTCCTACTGAATCGGACATAACAGTTTCTATATTGTCTAGTCATAACAATGTGGTTAAACAAATCAAATACTATTCTGCATTTCCTATTTCTATCGGCGATATTGAATTTACCACACAAACCAGCGACGTTACGCCGATTATATTTAATGCTTCGTTTAAGTTTGTATATTTTGAAGTAGTATAGTATAATATATTAAACCTTCCGCGAAACATACATTATGAATTTAGATAAAATATTAAAAGAATGGCAGACAGACTGCCGAATTGACCCCAACGCTATCGACGAATCCTCGCGGCAAACTCCTGAGTTGCACGCGAAATATCTGTCGTTATTAGCACATACAAAATTGAAGTTGAAACAAGCAGAGTTTAAACAGAAAGAACTTATGTTGTTAAAATGGAAGTGGTATCAAGGTAAAATGCCCCACGAAGAAGTTGTAGAACTTGGTTGGGATCCAGACCCCTTTGATGGTTTGAAAATATTGAAAGGTGAGATGGAGCATTATGTAGAGGCAGACCCAGAACTAGTGGCGAGCGAGGCGAAAATAGAGTATCTTAAGAATTGTATAGATACTGTTAAAGAGATAGTTGAAAACCTCAAGTGGAGGCATCAAACGATAAAAAACATAATCGAGTATAAAAAGTTTGAAGCAGGATTTTAATCAAATGACATCAGAAGAAATCTACGAAGAATTAGTTCTTAGATTTCCCAACTTGCCCAACTACGAACAGCATCCTAAACAATTTCGTTACTACGTAAACCTTTTGAAATATTATATGACCCGTGGAAATAATTAAACTCAAATTAAAAAACCATGCAATGCTACAACTTGTAGAGTGTTCTTCTCAGGTTGCTCAAGAATTGTACGATCATTTCTCTTTCTTTGTTCCAGGGCATAAGTTTATGCCGGCATTTAAGAAAAGAGTTTGGGACGGTCAAATCCACATGCTTAATCGTACCAACGGAGAGATCAACGCTGGTCTTTATAATAAAATCAAACGTTTTGCTGCGGAGCGTATGTACGCAGTGACCCTCGAAGAATCTTCTTATGGTTTGCCCAATCAGTTAAACTCTGTCAACCATATGGAAACCCTTAAATGGATTTCTACTCTTAAGAATTTGCCATTTTTACCAAGGGACTATCAATATGATGCTTTCACTCATGCTGTCGAGAACAAGAGAGCAGTACTAGTCTCTCCGACTGGATCTGGTAAATCGTTTATTATATATTTACTGCTAAGATGGTACACTAACCTTTATTCTGAAAAAGTTCTAATCGTAGTTCCGACCACAGGACTGGTTGAACAGATGTTCAAAGACTTTGCCGATTATGGGTACGATTCTGAAGAAAATTGCCATATAATATATTCGGGTAAAGATAAGGATAGTGATAAGAAAATTATCATCAGCACTTGGCAATCTATACATAAACTACACCCAAAATGGTTTGAGCAGTTTGGTATGGTTATTGGTGATGAATGCCACGGGTTTAAAGCAAAATCTCTTTCTTCTATTATGAATAAAGCAATTAATGCTGAATATCGTTTTGGCACAACAGGGACTTTAGACGGTACAGAAACTAATAAAATGGTTCTAGAAGGGTTGTTTGGTCCGGTAACTAAGGTAACTACCACTGCTAAATTACAGGAAGACAAACAACTTGCTAATTTAGATATAGATATTATACTGCTTGAATACGAAGAAGATGTTAGAAACAAATTAAAAGACGCGACTTATCATGAAGAAATTGACTTTATTGTTAGTCATTCTGGGCGTAATAACTTTATTAGAAACCTTACCTGTTCTCTCGAAGGCAACACTCTTGTTCTTTTCAACCTTGTAGAAAAACACGGAAAGATTCTTAGAGATTTGATTGAAAATAAATTAGACGAAAATAGGAAATTATTTTATGTATCTGGTGAAACTAAAACAACTGACCGTGAAGCAGTTCGAAAAATTATCGAGTCACAGTCAAATTCTATTACTCTTGCTTCCTTGGGGACTTTTAGTACTGGGATTAACATACGCAATATCCATAACATTATATTCGCATCTCCCAGCAAATCGCAAATCAGGGTGTTACAGTCCATTGGTCGAGGTCTACGAGTGTCAGATGATGGCAGAACAACAAAACTCTATGATATTGCCGACGACTTAAGATATAAAGGAAAAACAAATTTCACCTTGCGTCATAGCGCTGAAAGAATAAAAATATACGATACTGAGAAATTTAATCATAAACTAACCAAGATAAAATTAAAATGATGTATGATGTAAAACAATTCAAATTGTCTGATGGTGAAGAAGTTATCTGTGATGTTGTTGATTGGCCGGAAGACGGCGAAAAAGAAATTGTTGTTAGGAACGCTATGAAGATTGCTCTCGTAGTTTCTCCAAACAACTTAGAATCATATTATACTTTTAAACCTTGGGTACAATATATTGAGAGTGATGATGAATATATTATAATCAACAGTGACCATATTATCGGCACTTCTAATCCCAACAAATATCTTTTGTATCAGTTTAAGTCTGCTCTTGAAGAGATGCATTTTATGGCAATTGACAGAAAAAAGGCTTTTGAAAAACAACAACTAGAACAATTAAAAAATCTTCAAAAAACTGCAGAAGCAATTGTTAATTTGGCGAAAAAGGATCATTTAGATTCTGCGGAGAATACAGTAAGTAATGTAATTCGTTTTCCAAACGGAGACGACATACTCCACTAACTCGTGTATACTACATTCCCTAACGCTAGAAGCTTTATTTTACCGCAAAATGATCATAATAGCAACCCCCTTGTTATAAGTTATTTTTTATAGTATAATAAATTTTTATATTGAATTGAAGGTGTTCGATGAAACCCAAAGACAAACCACATTATGTTAACAACGCAGATTTTTCTATGGCCGTTGTCGAATATGTAGAAACAGCAAACGCGGCAAAGGAAAATAATTCTAAAAAACCTGTGGTGACAGATTACATCGCTACTTGTTTTCTTAAGATTGCCGAGGGATTATCGCACAAGGCCAACTTTGTTCGGTACACCTATCGCGAAGAGATGGTGATGGACGCGGTCGAAAACTGCCTGAAGGCAATCGAAAATTACAATCTCGAGACTGCCACGAGAACAGGAAAACCCAACGCCTTTGCGTATTTCACTCAGATCTCTTGGTACGCTTTCTTGCGTCGAATCCAGAAAGAGAAAAAACAGCAAGATATAAAACTCAAATATCTTGCCGAGACTGGTCTAGAGACTCTTTTAGCAGAAGAGTTTGAAAACAATCCGGCTGCCGGACAAACCCATGCCTTTGTAGAAAGCCTTAAACAAAGAATTGACTTGATCAAAGAAAACGATAATGCAATTAAAGATTACGAAAAGAAAGAGAGAAAAAAAAGAACAGTCAACGTCGACTCAGATCTTTCTGAATTCTTAGTAGGTTAATATATGAAAGTAGCGATACTAAACGACACTCATTGCGGTGTACGTAACTCATCAGAAATCTTTATGGATTATCAAGAGAAATTTTATCGCGATGTTTTCTTTCCATATCTTGAAGAGCACGGCATCAAGAAGATACTGCACTTAGGTGATTATTATGAAAACCGTACGTCGATTAATTTTAAAGCGCTTAATCACAACCGTCGTATTTTCCTTGATGTGCTTAGGGATCTTGGTATTCATATGGATATTATCCCAGGAAACCACGATGTATATTACAAAAATACTAATAGGTTAAACGCTCTCAAAGAACTCCTTGGGCACTATATGAATGAGGTGCGCATCATTGAAAAACCCGAAGTGATTCAGTATGGAAGTCTAAACGTTGCCCTTATTCCATGGATAAATACTGAGAACGAAGAAAAGACAATGCAGTTTATTAAGAACTGCACTGCCGAAGTGGTAGCAGCGCATCTCGAGCTCGCAGGGTTTGAAATGCAAAAAGGTGTTAAGTCGGTTGGGGGTATGAGCGCAAACGCTTTCTCGAAGTTCGAGGCAGTGCTCTCGGGGCATTATCACACTAAGTCTAAGAATGATAACATACATTACCTTGGGTCTCAGATGCAATTCTTCTGGGGCGATTGTGACGACCGTAAATACTTTCATGTATTAAATACAGAAACAAGAGAGATCGAGGCAATCGAAAACCCGCATACAATATTCACCAAGTTATACTATGATGACACAGGCGAACATGCATATAAACTCGCGACTCAAAACTTATCTAAACTAGATGACAATTTCGTTAAACTAATTGTTGTTAACAAATCAAACCCAATAGAGTTTGAAAAGTTTGTTGATAGAATTAATTCAAGGAAGATTCTGGGACTGCAGATTGCCGAGACATTCCAAGACTTTACGGGAAGCAATGTAGATGACGAGAATATAAGTATTGATAATACAGAAAATCTTCTCTACACATACATAGATGCAGTAGATACTGATCTGAACAAAGATCGTATTAAGAATCAAGTACTTGAGCTGATGGTTGAAGCACAAACGTTGGAGATTGCGTGATCAATTTTAATAAACTGCGGTATAAGAATTTCTTATCCACGGGTGATAATTTTACAGAAATAAATCTTTCCGCCGAACGAACAACTTTGATAGTTGGGCAAAATGGTGCAGGAAAGTCAACTATGCTTGATGCATTGTCTTTTGCTCTTTTTGGTAAGGGGCATAGAAATATCAACAAAGCGCAGTTGATTAATAGCATCAATAATAAAGGTATGCATGTTGAGGTAGAGTTTGGTGCATACGGACATAATTTTAAAGTCATTCGAGGAATAAAACCAGTTATCTTTGAGATCTGGAGAGACGGCGAGTTACTGAACCAAGACTCGCACAATAAAGAGTATCAAAAAATACTCGAGCAAAATATCTTAAAACTCAACCACAAATCATTTCACCAAATTGTTGTTCTTGGAAGTTCTTCATTTATCCCTTTTATGCAGTTACCTGCCAGTACCAGAAGAGAAATAATTGAAGACCTCTTAGATATCAATGTTTTCTCTAAGATGAACGGTATCTTGAAAGATAAAATTTCAACTCTGAAAGAAAATATAACCGAAAACAATCACCAATTGGAGGTTGTTAGAACTAAGATAATGTCACAGAAAAAACATTTATGTGAATTGACAAAAATCTCTGAGTCTGCAAAACAAGAAAAGATACAATTGATTGCTGAAGAAGAATCAGAGTTGGCCCGCCTTAACACCCAAGTAACTAGTTGGGAAGATAGTGTTTTATCTGACCTTCAATCCCGTCAATCTAAATTAGATTCTAAAATAAATGAGATGGGTAAATACGTCTTTCAGTTTAATTCTAAACAGAAAGCATCAAACAAAGAGATATTATTCTATGAAGACAACGAAGACTGCCCCACCTGCCGCCAAACCATCGAACCCTCCTTCCGATTGGATAAGATACAGAACGCCAAAGACAAGTGGGATGAACTCGAAGAAGCAAGACAACAATGCGAACACCAAATAGGAAAGTTGACTAATGATAAAGAGAATCTTCAAAAATCTATTGACGAAGAAATTGAACAAAGAAACGAAGTCAATACAATCAAAGAAAAAATCTCTTGGACCCAAAGACGAATTACTTCTCTACAGGGTGAGTTATCCCAACTCCAAACAGGTGTACATAGCCTGCAAGAAGCACGAGATACTCTCATCAGTTTCGAGAGTCAACAAAGCGATCTCACAGACAAAAAATTAGTTCTTGCCGAAGAAAAAGAATACAATCAGGTTATAACAGAACTTCTTAAAGATACTGGTATAAAAACCAAAATTATTAAACAATACTTACCCGTTATCAATAAACTTACCAATCAGTATTTACAAATTTTAGACTTTTATGTCCATTTTGATCTGGACGAGTCTTTCAAAGAAACCATTCGATCGCGCCACCGCGACGCATTCTCGTATGATTCGTTCAGCGAAGGCGAAAAGCAGCGGATCGATTTGGCTTTGCTATTTACATGGCGGCAAATCGCCAAAATGAAAAATAGTATATCAACAAATCTATTAATTTTAGACGAAACATTCGACTCCTCTATGGATGCAGATGGTGTTGAAAATCTTTTAAAAATACTAGATACTTTAGGTATAGATACAAATACCTTTGTAATTTCTCATAAAGGCGAATTGTTAGAAACTAAGTTTGAGAAAAAATTAGAATTTATCAAACACAAAAACTTTAGCAAATTAGCTTGATATTGAGAATACATTATAGTAAAATAGAAATAAACTCGTTATAACAACAGGAGTAAACAATGAGTGAAGAAGAAGTAGTAGCAGTAGAAGAAGAAGTATCCGCCCCGCAAGAACCAGGTCTTTCTTTGGTGGATATCGCTAATGCCGTCAATTTTATTGATGCGATGAGTCAGCGTGGTGCTGTAAAGGGCGATGAGCTCGAAATGGTTGGCAGTTTCCGAAACCGCTTGGCCAGTTTCGTACAAGCAACCATGCCCCCGCAGGAAGAGGCACCAACAGAAGAAGAGACTCCATCTGAATAAATCCCCTTTTTGGAAAATTATATTATGCAACTTACTGAAACAACGATGCAGGTTCTTAGGAACTATTCGTCAATTAATCCAAACATAGTCATTACTGAGGGTAATACTCTCAAGACAATTTCAGAGGCAAGAAACCTTTTGAGTTCATCTACACTAGACGTTGAGTTTCCATTCACGTTTGGTATTTATGATCTTAATGAGTTTCTTAGTGTGCTATCATTAGTCGACCAACCAAGACTGCAATTCGAAGAGAATTACGTTGTCGTTGGAGACTTGGTCGGCACGTCAAGAATTAAATATTTTTATTCTGACCTCGAAGTTCTGACAAAACCAGCAAAGGATATTAAAATGCCTTCGACGGACGTTTCCTTTACTTTGACTCAAGACACTTTGAGTCGGGTTCGAAAGGCTTCTTCCGTCCTAGGGCATACTGAGATGTCAATCTCAGCAAAAGATAATGTTCTTTGTTTGTCGGTATTGGATAATAATGACAAAACATCAAATGCTTTTTCGATTGATATTGCTGGAACTTTCACAGAAGAAAACTTTAACTTCATTTTCGATATTCGTAATCTTAAGATGATTGACGGAGATTATGATGTTAATATTTCTTCTAAGTTGATTTCACATTTTGTTAATAAACAAACGTCAATCGAGTATTGGTGTGCCCTTGAGAAAACAAGTTCATATGGAGAATAAAATAATGGAAAATGAACAAATTGAAGAAATGGTAGATCTCGCCAACAGAATCACGCGAAGTACAGTTGCTGTTATTGATACAGTTGCTGCTCGCGGTGGGTTTCGTGGTGAAGAATTAGCGACAATCGGACAACTTCGCGATCAATGCATTGCAATGATCCAATTAGTAGAGAACGCCCAATCTGAGTTCGGATTCGAGGATCCTGCTCCGGTGGAATAAATTTCAATTACTCCGTTGTTGAATAGCGACAGGGCTTGCCCTGTCGCGCCTTTTAGTATATTATATTATGTTTAGGAGTAATTATGGATTCTTTTCTACTTGTCGAAAAATATAGACCGCAAAAAATTCAAGATGTCATTCTTCCCGTAAAACTGAAGAAGACATTTTCTGAGATTGTTTCTAGCGGCGAATTGCCCAACATGTTATTTACTGGTAGCGCAGGAACCGGTAAGACCACGGTTGCCAAGGCTCTTTGTAACGAACTTCATCTCGATTATATCATAGTTAATGGTTCGGAAGAAGGGAATATTGACACACTGCGAGGCAAAATAAAACGGTTCGCGTCTTCGGTTTCTCTACAAGGCGATTTTAAAGTCGTGATTCTAGACGAGGCAGATTATCTGAACCCCCAATCAACGCAACCTGCCCTACGCGGGTTCATTGAAGAGTTTTCAGATAACTGTCGGTTTATTCTTACCTGCAATTTTAAGAACCGCATCATCGAACCGCTACATTCTCGCTGTGGCGTCTATGAATTCAATACAACAAAGAAAGACATGGCGAAGCTGTGCGAACAGATGTTGAATCGAGTTATGGACATTCTAGCAAAAGAAGGCATTTCCGATAAAGGTCAGACCAAACCGATTGCGGACCTTATTATAAAACATGCTCCAGACTGGCGCAGGGTTCTTAATGAAATACAAAGAGCTTCTGTGGGCGGTGTGTTGAATATTTCTTTAAATGTAGAAAGTTCAAACTACGAACTCTTGTTCAAATCTCTTGCGGATAAAGATTTCAAGAAGATGAGAACGTGGGTTGTCAATAATATTGACGTAGACGCCTCTTCTATATTTCGCAGCATATATGATAATATGTATGACAAAGTTGACTCAGCATCAATTCCACAACTTGTGTTGATCTTAGCAGATTATCAGTACAAGAATGCTTTTGTTGCAGATCATGAATTAAACGTGGTTGCGTGTCTAACTGAAGTCATGGCGAATATAAATATGAAGTAATGATTAATTATCTCGCATTTATAACATCAATATCCTTAGCGTCTATTGCTGCATTTTTCTCAATTGTGGGATTATCTACAATATTTCCTGGCGCGTATTGGTCGGTGATAATAATGGCAGGATCATTAGAAGTCGGCAAGCTAGTTACTGCTGCGTGGTTGCATCTTGAATGGAAGAAAATTAGTATTCCAATCAAAACATACCTAACCTCTGCAGTAATTGTTTTGATGTTTATCACCAGCATGGGAATTTTTGGATATCTGTCCAAAGCACACCTCGAGCAAGAAACCAAGTCATCAAATAATGATGTTAAACTTGAGAACCTGCAGCGAAAGATTTCTTCGGAAACTAGAAAAATAACAGCAATTGATGCTCAATTAGATTCTTTAGACGCTGCCCTTGAAGAATATATTTCGCGCGGGTTTGTCACAAGAGGATTAAATGCTAGAGACGATCAGAAAGAAGAGCGATCGCGTTTAGAATCTACTCGAGAAGAAATATCAGATTCCCTTGAAGTTTTACAGGAAAATGCGCTAGAATTAGAGAAAGAGAAAATTGCCTTCGAGTTAGAAATTGGGGCAATTAAATATATTGCTGAGTTGGTATATGGCGAACAGGCGTCGAGTTATTATGACAAGGCAGTAAGAGCAGTTATACTTTCTCTGGTATTTGTCTTTGACCCTTTGGCAGTTGTTTTGTTGATTGCTAGTACCAAAGGAATAGTAACAAAGAAAGAAGAAACGCCTTCTGCTGTTGCAACTAAAGAAATTCTGATTATAGACGACCCAACCATAAAGCAGAAACAAGAATCTTCGAAAAACTTGAATCAACCAAATGCTCCTGGTAGCAAAAAATCTCGCCCAAAATGGTTAAAGAAAGGTGCTTATGCTAGTATTTTAGGATGGCGCAGTAAAAACGGCGAACTGTTAAAACGTCAGAAGATGACCCAAGAGCAAGTAAATAAATTAAATAATGTAGGAAGTGATAATGAACCCATTTGATTTTGTTAATTCTATTAATTATACAAAAGTCGATATTATGAATGATGATGTAGAAAAAAGTTATCTCCCTTATATTGTCAATAGACAATTATCTTATTTTCCAGACACTGTTGCTGTTGCAAATGAAATGAATAGATACAGTCAACTAGACAATAAACTACAATTTCATTTTTTACTAAATATAGTCAGAAAACGAAAACGTTTCTCCAAGTGGACGAAACCAATCGAAGAAACTGATTTGGAAGTTATCAAAGAGTATTATGGATACAGCAACGAAAAAGCGCATTCAGCACTTTCTCTTTTAACACCGAATCAAGTCGCAGAAATTAAGAAAAAGGTGTATAAAGGTGGAAGAAACTAAACTTTGGACACCAGCAGAGATGCTGGAAGTGACGCTGAACGAACCCGACGATTTTCTAAAAGTTAGAGAAACACTGACCCGTATCGGCGTTGCTTCACGAAAAGATAATAAATTGTATCAATCTTGTCATATTCTGCACAAACAAGGCAGGTACTTCATCGTTCATTTTAAAGAACTTTTTTTATTAGACGGTAAAAAATCTAATCTAGAAGAAAATGATTTGTTTCGCCGTAACAGCATTGCTCAACTGCTTTCTGATTGGGGTCTTATACAAATTGATGACAAATCTAAAGTCACAGAATGCGCTCCGCTCAGACAAATAAAAATTATTTCGCACAAAGAAAAAAATCAGTGGGAATTGTGCCCCAAATACAATATCGGAAATAAAACATAAACCTGTTGCTATTCTTATAAAAAAGTAGTATATATAGAAGTGTCGATGCGGAATTGTCCGATCGATAGACAACAATCTTGCTTAATTAAATAAGGAGATAGCAATGGTTAATACACGAACAAAAGTGTTTTCGTTCCCCCACTCTCGTTTCATTGGTTTCGACCACGTATGGGATGAGATAGAAAGACTAACTGCCGCTGGCGCAAATGAGAAGGGTTTTCCTCGTCACAATATTATCAAATATTCTGACACGGAATACGCCATGGAATTTGCCCTTGGTGGTTACAAAAAGAAAGACCTAGATATCGAGGCAAAGCCTGGAGTTCTAGTAATTCGGGGCAACCCTGAAGAGGATACCAAAGAGTATCTTCACAAAGGGATTACTACGAAGAAATTCGTGGAAACATTTCGACTCGCAGACCACGTTGTCGTTGATGGAGCTGAATTCGTCAATGGACTACTAGTGATTAAACTCAGAGTGGAACTACCCGAAGAGAAGCGTCCGAGAAAAATAGAAATTAATTCTCATTAAGGACACTCAAATGAAAAACTTAGCAACAAGCGAGGAATGGATTTCCTCTAAAAAAGACCAGATGGTTGCAATTGCGCAACTGTTTGGCGTACTCGCAATAGCACCCATTATGATCACCATTAGTTGGTACTTCTAATGGGTATGATAATTGCGATGACACTAGTCGGTATCCTTCTAGTCGGAGACAGTAATCGTAAACTCGATGAGCGTTGTGCTCAAGAAGTTTTGGATGGTGTTTCTGAATCAGTACAAGAGTGCCGCAACTGGTATGTCAAGGAGAAAAGATGATTAAGAAAATAAAAGAAGCAACAGGAATCGCGCTGTTTGTATTTCTAATCGTCGGAGGAATGGCCGCGCCATTCTTTTATACTCCTGAGCAACATCAGATGGTGCCGATGCCTTTCACGGCAGATTATTTGATGTAATCTAATAAGGTTTTGCCGGCGTTTTCCCTAATAAAAAAAAACGTCCGGACCACTTGTTTCTCATTATATAATGTAGTAGAATTACTCTATGAATTTTTATACCAATGTGTGCCGCGTAGGAAATAATATTCTTTTTCGAGGATATAAAGACGGCAAAAAAATTTCCCAGAAAATCCCATTCAAACCCAAACTGTTTATTGAAACGCCCAAAGCGAACGGTAAATACAAATCCCTTTATGGGAATATGGTTGAACCCGTAGAGTTTGACTCTCTCAGAGAAGCGTCTGATTTTATCAAGCGTTATCAAGACGTGACAAACTTTACCATATATGGTATGACTAATTTTGTCACACAATATTTGGCAGAGAAATACCCATACGAAATAAAGTTTGACCGAGATAAGATTAATGTGATGAGCGTTGATATCGAGGTTCAATCTGATCAGGGGTTTCCAAACCCAGAAGAAGCAAAGCACGAAGTTACCGCAATTGGTTGCAAGTCTAATCTTTCTGACACTTTCTACGTGTGGGGTCTGGGTGAATATGATAACACCCTTTCTGACAAAACAGTGGCATATTATCAGGCAACTTCCGAGGTTGATTTGCTTCTAAAGTTTACTGACTGGTGGGCAACACACGAGAACTGCCCTGACGTCATAACTGGGTGGAATACAAAATTGTTTGACATTCCATATCTAGTGAACCGCATTGGTAGTTTGTTAGGTAATGATTGCGTCAAGAAACTTTCGCCATGGGGTTTGGTTAAGGAACGTAAGTTTCACACTCGCATGGGGCAAGACGCAATCACTTATGAAATTGAAGGCATTGCCAGTTTAGACTACTATGATCTATTTCAAAAATTTGGTGTGTTAACTTACGGGCAACAAGAATCATTCAAATTGGACCATATTGCATATCAGGTTCTTGGCGAAAATAAATTATCTTACGAAGAATTTGGTAATTTGCATAACCTATATCGCGAAGACCATCAGAAGTTTATTGACTATAACATTAAAGATGTTGAACTTGTTGATCGCCTTGAAGAGAAAATGGGATTGATTACTCTCGCTATGACTATGGCGTACAAAGCAAAATGTAATTATAATGATGCGTTTGGAACAACGACTATATGGGACTCTGTTATTTACAATGAACTCCTAAAAGAAAATATCATTGTTCCGCCCAAAGAATATAAAGAGAAAGAGAATATCGTTGGCGGATATGTCAAAGAACCTCAGATTGGTATGCATGAATGGGTTTGTTCTTTTGATTTGAATTCTCTTTATCCTAATATTATTGTGCAGTATAACATGTCACCAGAGACCCTTACATACGAGGAAGAAGGCGACTTCACAATGGCGGCAAACGGTAGTCGTTACCGAAAAGATATTGAAGGTATCATACCGAAGGTAATCAAAAAGTTTTATGGTGATCGAGTGACCGCCAAAAATAAAATGCTCGACGCACAGAAAGAATATAACAAGAACCCCACCAAACGACTTGCCAACGAAGTGACCATTCAAGATAATACTCAGATGGCAGTGAAGATTCTTATGAACTCTCTTTATGGTGCACTCGCTAATCAATACTTTAGATATTTTGATCTTAAGATCGCTGAGGCGATTACTACCTCGGGTCAACGGGCAATATTGTGTGCCGAGAAAGCAGTAAACGATGAGTTACAAACTCTGCTCGGTACTAAGAAAGATTACGTCATTGCCATTGATACTGATTCAGTATATATCAATATGAACGATTTGGTTAAAGAGCATCGCCCCGCCAACCCCGTCAAATTTCTTGACCATGTTTGTGAGCATTTCGAGAAAACAATTGCCAGCGCGTACAAGTATCAAGCAATTGAAACCAATGCCTATGAGAATAGAATGGTAATGAAGCGAGAGGTAATCGCTGATCGTGGTATCTGGACTGCCAAGAAACGATACATTCTTCAGGTGCATAATTCAGAAGGTGTACAGTACGATGAACCCAAGCTCAAGATTATGGGGATTGAAGCAATAAAATCTTCGACGCCTCAGATCTGTCGCGATAAGTTTAAAGAAGTTTTTAATGTTTTGCTAAATGGTCAAGAAAAAGATGCTCAGAAATTTATTCGAGATTTTCGGTCAGAATTCAGAACACTTGAACCAGAAAAAATAGCATTTCCCCGTACAGTAAGAGCGATAAAGAAATACCAAGACCGCCAAATGATTTATGGTAAGGGCACACCAATGCATTCTCGTGGTGCATTACTATATAATTACCACGTCAAGAAAGAAGGGATCGAGAAAAAATACGAAATGATTGATGATGGTACAAAGATTAAATATCTTTATCTCAAAACCCCCAACCACATCAGAGAGAATATTATTTCTTTCCCCGAAAGACTACCAACAGAACTTAAACTGCACCGTTACGTTGATTATGATACAATGTATGACAAAAGTTTTTTAGATCCACTCAAACCTATCCTAGAAGCTATAGGATGGGAAGATGAACCAAAAGCAACCCTTGATGATTATTTCTAGTATTATCAATAACTTATATGCAGTTGCTTTTTGATAAACAATATCGTATAATAATATGATGTATTCGCTTACTTTATTCAAAAACGCTTTCGACAATAAAACGCACCGCGTATTATCTTTTGAAACTTGGAATGAGTTTGAGAAGATGCTTTTAAATTTATCAAAGAAAAATGGTGAAAAAGGTGGAAACAATTCTTCTCCTCTTATTAGTCCTGCTCGTTATATTGAATCCAGCACTCGGTCTAATAAAAACGTTACTTGTTGGGGCAGTTGGGCTGCTGTTGATGTGGACGACTTTGATGATTTTGGTATTGTGCCTAGCGTCTTAGAACCTACACTTCAACAAATCTGTGGTCAATATCAGTTTGTGTGTTATTCTACTGCTAGTAGTACGCCCATTACCCCCAAGTTTCGTTTGGTGTTTCCGATGACTCGAGAAATAACCTCAGAAGAAATACCTCACTTCTGGTTCGCTTTGAATAAACAACTGAAAGGTATTGGAGATAAACAGACTAAAGATTTATCGAGGATGTATTATGTGCCAGCAGAATACCCAAATGCTTTCAATTTTTTCTTTAAAAACGAAGGTCGTCATATAAATCCTGACGACTTAATGAGTGCTTGGGAATATCAAACGGCAAAGTCTAGCTCGTTCCTTGACCGTCTGCCGTCAGCGCTTAGAGAACAGGTTGTTTCTTATAGGAAAGAACAGTCACAAAATATAGATGTACACTGGACATCTTATCGAGACTGCCCTTTCTTCCCCAAACGTTTGGCACAAGAATATATGTCAATCACCGGAACAGGATGGTATTCTAAAATGTACCAAATTATGGTGGCGATAGCAGCAAATGCTATTAAAGCAGAATATCCCATTTCCCCGAAAGAAATCGCGGATATGTGTAGAGAGCTTGATAATGATACAGGAAAGTGGTATGATAATAGACCATTAGAGATTGAAGCAAATGGTGCAATTGAATTTATATACAGGAATTAAAATATGTCGTTAATGTCGAAACTAAAAAAGAACAGCAAGCTAGATCACACAGAGGTGCTGTCTAAGTCGGAGTTCTTTGCCAATAAAGAACAAATCCCCACAGACGTGCCGATGTTGAACGTCGCGCTCTCTGGTTCCCTCTCGGGCGGGATCTCTTCAGGGTTGACCGTTCTAGCGGGTCCATCAAAACACTTCAAGACATCGTTTGCTCTTAAAATTGCATCTGCATATCTTAATTCAGACCCTGAAGCAGTAATGATGTTTTACGATTCTGAGTTTGGATCTCCTCAGTCTTACTTTGAAACCTTTGATATTGATTTGGATAGAGTTTTGCATATCCCAATCACCAACGTCGAAGAATTAAAGTTTGATATTATTGCACAACTTGAAAGTATTGATAAAAAAGAGAAAGTAATTATTGTCATTGATTCTATAGGCAACCTTGCTTCGAAGAAAGAAATGGAAGATACTTTGAACGAGAAGTCTGTTGCCGATATGTCACGAGCAAAAGCACTGAAAGGTTTGTTTCGTATGACCACACCCTATTTGACGATGAAGAACATTCCGCTCCTCGCGGTCAATCATACCTACAAAGAGATTGGATTGTTCCCTAAAGATATTGTTGGTGGTGGTACTGGCATCTATTACTCTGCCGACAACATCTGGATTATCGGTCGACGACAGAACAAAACTGGTACCGAAATCACTGGATATGATTTTATTGTAAATGTGGATAAGTCTCGTTATGTAAAAGAGAAAAGCAAGATTCCAATCAGCGTTACTTGGGATGGCGGCATTGATGAGATGTCTGGTCTACTTGACATTGCCATGGCAGGTGGATGGGTTGTCAAACCATCTAACGGTTGGTATCAAAAACCGCGTGAAGATAAAAAGTATCGTGCTAGTGAATTGAATAGTGAATTCTGGAAAGACATTTTAGAAGACGCGCAGTTCTCTGAATTTGTTTCTAAGATGTATCAGATTGGAAATAAGACAGAAATCCAATTAGAACTGGAAGAAGAGTAATGAGTTTTCACGAAGGAATAGATTTTGAACTTATACCAACAGACGATGATAATTCGCAGGGTTGGGATATAAGAATCTTAAAAGGGGATTTTGTTGAAACTATTATCCGATTTGGTAATATTTCTTTTAATGGCCCCTTGAAATGTTTGAATTTTAACTTTACAATAATATATTCTCCTGACGATTCTCTTTCAGTTAGTAATGTTGAACTTCAAGAATTTGTGGGATCTATTCTAGAAACTGTTCTAGATGAAGCAGCAGGAAATGGATCACTCGCGACCAAGGACATTAATGAACATTGATTTAGAAAAAACTATCTTAAGAAACATTTTAACCAACGAACCTTTTATGCGAAAGGTTCTACCGTTTGTTAAGAAAGACTATTTTGAGGGTATCTACCGTGAGTTATTTAATCAGGTAGTGAAGTTTGTTTCCAAATATAATAAACTTCCATCCCTCGAAGCGTTTAAGATTGAGATTGATGAAGTCGGTCTTAATCCAGAAATGTACACCCACGCTATCGACATTCTTCCTGATATTTTTCAGGCAAAGAAAGAAGACAGTGAATGGTTATTAGACACAACTGAGAAGTGGTGTCAAGACCGTGCGGTGTATAATGCCATCATGGAATCAATCCAGATAATTGATGGCAAGCATCAGAAATTGTCTAAAAATGCAATTCCTGATGTGTTAACAGAGGCACTGGCAGTCTGTTTTGACACTAATGTTGGACATGACTATTTAGAAAATGTAGATGAGCGATACGACTTTTATCATGAGCAAGAAGACCGTATTCCCTTTGATTTGGAATACCTTAACACCATCACCAAAGGTGGTCTTCCCAATAAGACTCTGAACATCGCACTGGCTGGTACAGGCGTGGGTAAAAGTCTCTTTATGTGTCATCATGCTGCCAGTTGCCTTTCCCTTGGTCATAACGTTCTTTACATAACAATGGAAATGGCCGAAGAACGTATCGCCGAGAGGATTGATGCAAATTTGATGAACGTGCCGATTGGTTCTTTAGATCATATGTCTAAACAAACATTCAGAGATCGGGTTGGTAAGATAGCAGCAAAAACCAAAGGTAAACTTATTGTTAAAGAATACCCTACTGGTGCTGCGCATACTAGTCATTTCCGTGCATTGCTTAACGAACTAAAATTAAAAAAATCATTTAAACCAGAAATAATTTTCATAGATTATCTAAATATATGTGCATCTTCAAGAATGAAGGGAATGGGCGGTGTAATTAATTCTTACTCATACATTAAGGCTATCGCCGAAGAGATGAGAGGATTGGCGGTAGAGTTTAATGTCCCTATCATGTCAGCGACCCAAACCACAAGAAGTGGATTTGGTAACTCTGACCCTGGACTTGAGGATACTTCTGAATCGTTCGGTTTACCGGCGACTGCGGATCTTATGTTCGCTTTAGTATCAAACGAAGAACTTGAAGGACTCAATCAAATTATGGTTAAACAATTGAAGAATCGATATAACGATCCCAATTCAAATAAACGTTTTTGTATTGGGGTTGATCGATCTAAAATGAGACTGTATGACATTGATAATGCTACGCAAGACCTTGTCCAAGACACTGGGCCTGTGTTTGATAATAGCGACGCTGGAAGGAGGGTATCTGGGGAAAAACTCAGTTCTATTAAAATTTTCTAGGAGAAACGTCTATGGAACCATTCGAACAAACATTGTTAACGATAATTTGTATGGCAGCTGCTTTTTACTGGGGTAGAAGAGAAGGATGTATTGTTGGAGCAGCTCAGACTTGGGGTGCTATATTAGAAGCGTTTGATGCAGTGCATTGTGATTGGGACGGGGAAGATAATGAGATGATATTTACTAATGAGTATGGAAAGAAATTGAATTCATCAAAAGTGTGGGGTAATGCAACATATGAAGAACCTTCCGATATTTCAAGCGACTAATAGATTCGTATGGTTCCTGGGTTTATTTTTCTCTTTCTTGATTGTGACCAGTGCCCTAATATTTTTAGGAGGAACCGATGAGATCCCCAAACCGATTGAAGAAACAACGGCAATTGAACCGCCACTTCAAACACTTGAAGAAGAACCAAAATTTGCACCAAGCGGATCAAGAGATGCAGAGGAAGCTGCAAGAATCCAAGAATTGGAATGCCTCGCTCTTAATGTTTATCACGAGTCTCGGAGTGATAATTTCGCTGGGCGTGTTGCTGTTGCTGATGTAGTCTTAAACAGGGTTGATAGCAATCTGTTCCCCGACACCGTCTGCGAAGTTGTCAACCAGTCAGTGATGCGAACCAACTGGAAAGGTAACGAGGTTCCGGTTCGTGGTATGTGTCACTTCTCTTGGTTCTGTGATGGGTTGAGTGATGAACCTATGGAAACAGATGCCTATATTGAATCACAAATCATTGCCGAGATGTCTCTACGAGGCGGTTGGAGAGGCATCACAGAAGGTGCTACACATTATCACGCGACATACGTAACGCCAAACTGGATCAACGACAGGGGTATGGTTCCCGTTGGTAGGATTGGATCTCATAAGTTTTATCGGTGGCATTAATGTTAAGACAAAAAATCAAATCTAGATTAGATTATATACAAGAATTGATGGAATCCAATTATCATCTAGAGCACATAGATGAAGTTTATGATCTTACATTAGAAGTCAGTAAATTTTGGAGCATTCTTTCAGAAGAAGATCGCGAATATATTCAATGCGCGCAGGATGCCATCGAAGAAGGAAGATCATGGAACGTATAGTAGGATTTACTGCAAGCACTTTCGATCTTCTCCACGCAGGACATGTTGCGATGCTTCGAGAAGCAAAAGACCAGTGCGACTATTTGATCTGCGGATTACAGGTTGACCCTAGCGTTGATCGGGCAAACAAAAACTCTCCGGTACAAACCCTTGTAGAACGTTACGCACAACTAAATGCTATTAAATACGTCGACGAAATTATTCCATACCAAACTGAACAAGATCTCGAAGACATCTTGACAATGTACAATTTTGATGTTAGAATAATAGGATCTGAATATAAAGATAATAAGTTTACTGGACGCGCAATATGTGCCAGTCGAGGAATTGAAATTTATTTTAATAAGAGAGACCATAGGTTTTCAACAAGCGATTTAAGAAAAAGAGTTTCTGAGGTTTCATAATATGAAAAACTATAAAGACGAATTGTTTGAAAAGTTCTGTTATGGGTTTATTAGTGGAACGATATCCAACGTTCTTATAATATCAATTATCGTAACTATATTCACGTAATGTACATTTGCATTTGTAATGCCATAACTGAGAAGATGCTGGATAAAGAACCTTTTTTGATAAACAAAGTTGGAACGAAATGTGGGAAATGCCTTGACAATTCTAGTATAATAGGGCATAATATAACTTACCTTGTAAAAAAAGATGAGAGAGATAATTGATGTGCGGAGTTTTGGGAATTTATTTGAAAAATGTCCAAGAAGAGGATCTCGCTCTAGTTGAAAATTTATTCTATGAATCTCAAATCCGCGGAAAACATTCGACCGGACTTTCATATATTACCGAAAGTGGTTTGGTAACAGTTAAAGACCGTATCCCCGCCGAAGAATTCTTCCAGAAGTTTGATCTCTTTGATGCAATTCATAGCAACGGCAATCTGTACATGATAGGTCATACAAGATACTCTACGTCTGATCTAAAATATCCCCAACCCCTCGCTGCCGAAAATATCTCAATATCACACAACGGCGTTGTTTCTCAAGAACCAAAAGTAAACTGGTTGTACAAGTGTGAAACTAATAATGACTCTGAGTTGATATTGAGAAGTCTAGAAAACGATTCACACCCATTCATTGACTTTCCTACCGCAAGCATGGCGGTCTGTGCACTTAACAGTAAGAACAATTCGTTGACTGCCTTTCGTAACCATGAACGTCCACTCTGGTATAGTATGCACGAAAGGGGTATCATATTTACGTCTACTGCAGACGTTGCAAGACGCGCAGGATTAAGGGATATACATAAAACTGATCAGTTACATAATTATGTTGTTGAAAAAGATCAAATGAAAATATACGATTGTACTGTGCCATTTAACATAAAACATATTTTTGAGGATTTGCAATGAGTTTTGATAAGAATGATTTTACGTGGGGTTACGAAATTGAGTGGGGTGATATTGATCGTAGGTTAGAAATACCAGAACATCTGGGGAGTTGGGAATATTCTGAGACCGACATTTTAAATCTCAATCCCCCATACCAGTATGTGGCGTGTGATCCTCTCGGAGAATCTCCTCCTTATGGTGGAGAGATTAATACAAAACCTACCAAAACATGGCAAGAACAAGCAGACCGTGTAATGGAACTGCATGATCTATTTGTTGCTCATGGCGATACTCCGACAGCAAGCGTTGTCAATCATGGACACCTTCATGTATTTGTTCCTGGGTTGAAAGATGATATTACAGCTCTCAAAAAACTAATAGCATATGTGGCGGAAAATCAAGAAGATACTGTCGAAGCGTGTTATGGATTCTATGATCATCATGAAATGAAATTAACCAGGGGTGCCAAGATGTATCTTAAATATGATGGTGGTCGACAAATGCCAGAATATATGAGCAACAACATTATTAATCTTGCCACGGACTTCAACCATTTTATTAAACTGCACGCTGCTGGCAAAGACGGAGTGTCAATGGGTCGTCCGTTTCGTTATGCGATCAACACATATTGTATGAAGCATACTGGAACTATTGAGTTTCGTTGTTTTCGCTCTACTACAAAACGTGCAGAGGTAGAATCACAATTTAGATTCGCCCTTGATTTTATTGATGCTGCATTGAACGATGGTCCATCAGTTTCAGAACTTTTATTCATGCATGATTATACCTTTCCTCCCTTTGTGTGGAACTTAGAAGAATATGCTGGGTGGTTAAAAACCAAATATGCCAAAGAAAGAGGAATTCAAGGTAGAGGTACCAAGGTAAGGGTATATAATGAAGTTGCGTAGTTGCACTTTAGAAGAATTTCGTTCTTGTATTACCGAAGATCCTGCAGACAAATTTGCCAAAACCTTTGTTGCCAAAGCAAATATGCAGAAACAATGGGAGTTTTGCGTGGGAGCGTGGGAAAACGATGAATTATTGGGCGCTATCATAACGACTATCTCTAAACGAGAACCCAAAGTCGCCAACCTGCAGTTGTTGCACACTTTTAATAAACATCGCGGCAAGGGTGTGGGTAGAATGTTAACTGATTATTCTTTAAGTTACGCTATAGAAAACAAAGCATTGTATTTCCGCGTTTCTGCAGAACCTGATGCTGTGGCCTTCTATGAGAAATGCGGGTTCTTTTTCTGGGGCAAACAGAAAAGTGGCGCCAGTCTATCGATCTTCAAGATCGGTGGTTCGACTTATTCAGAAGGCGTCTACTATAACAAAGACCCCATCATCCGCAAGGCACTTTACTCCGGTAGAAAAGGTTCTCTTGCTTCTTCTTACAAAAAAACTGAACAAAATCAATTACTTACATAAACTTTACTTTCTTAAAAAAATAGAGTATAATTCTTTTCGTATCCGCCATTGAGGTGGGTCAAAATAAATCACTTTATTAATTAAGGAAAAAAATATGAACGTTGAACAAACTAAAATTTTCGGTACAGACTATGGTATTCTCTATGGTTTGAAGAACCGAGTAAATGGTAAAAAGGTAATTGGTTCTAAAGTTGCTGGTGAACCTCTAACTTACGTAACATCTTTAGGTCATGATAACGAGTTTTGGGATGATTATCGCGCTGGTCATATTGACCGTTTTATCTTAGCACGACCTTCTGTCTCTATGACTACTTCTGCTGAGTGGATGGCACTCGACTATGGACTCTCTGAATGTCCTGATAACTTCTACAATGTAGTTAACAGTGCACATAAAGGTGATGGGCGAGTCGATCCGGATATCATGAAGAATGTAATCAATTTTATTGCTGAAGATGACTTTGAAGATTTTACTCCTACCATCTCAGAAACATCTGCGCGTACACAAAATGTCATAAAATGCATTGAAGAAGGGTTTTATCCTGTTGTGATGACACCTATAGATACTGTTCTTTCATATTCTCGTAAACAGGTTAGAGTTGTGCTAACGAATATAGCAACTGCAACTAAAATCAGAGACTATATGAACGAAAACCCAGAAGGTGCTAGGGAAAAGTTTTCTCCGATCGTCGTAGTTGTTATGCCTGACGGTAGCCATTGTGTTAATGATGGCAATACTAGACTTACTGCTGCTGATTGGGCACGATGGAATGAAGTTTCTACCATCTTTGTTCCGTGGACAGATCTAACTAATGATCCTAGTGATCTTCCAGTTGTGCAAGAACTACTTGGTTCAGGTCTTAACCGAGAAAGCGACACCTTCCGTGGAAAAAACTCTCAGAACGACCTCAAAATGCAGTTTGATCGCATTGTTTCTGAGAAACTCCCAAACTTTGATCCTACGAATGAATCAGCAAAGGAATATGTTAAAGTTCTTTTGACTGATTATTTCTTGACGTCTGGAATTATTCCTACCAAAGTAGCATTCAACGGAACGTTCAAGTCGTTTATTACGATGAAAACTCGTGAAGCGAACGAACGATTAATCAAAGGCAATTTGATTACCTACACAGATGGTGAACTTACGAAGAAGAAATACATAGACTATGAACAGCATGGTATCGCTTGTGTTACTGCTACTGCTGACAAACTGTCTTATGGTCATGCTTGTGCTTATATTATGAGACACATGAAACAGACTGGTTGGAATAAAGGTGCTATCATAATTCATTATACAAGCAAGTCGCAAATCGTTAAGGTTCGAGAGGATGATCTTATTCGCGAGAATGAAGAGTTCTTGAAATACTGGGGACTAGACGTTACGATTGAAGTTCTCCCGTTTAGTTCAGAGTCTTAATGTCAACTGATACTTTTATACGGTGGTTCGGGCGCAGTCTTGAGATTGAAGACTGCGACTCGTCTCTGTATATGACGAATTATTTCTTTGATCGATTCGAGTATAACAAAGAGCAACGACTCTGGTTGTCTTGGTTATACGGTAATACTTACTACTGGCCGACTGCATATATAATATGGAACGAGTTTCCTGATATGCATTTGGTTGGTGTGGAAAGACTTGAGAATTGGAATAACGAGAACTACAAACGATTGCGTTACCAGACGGACACCAAATGGAACAAGGGGCATTTACCTGCCCAGTTTCTTTCTTATAAAGATTGGGTCGGTGAACGAACTCAACGCGAGGCACTCACCAAAGACTTTACCGACAATCCAGTGGATAACTTCTACAAACTTTGGAAAGAAGTAAACTCTTGGCATAAGTTTGGAAGATATACTTCTTGGTTTTATATGCAAACGCTGAAACAATGTTGTGATATCAATATAGATGTTGATAGTCTTTGGTTCCACGATCATAGCGGTTCTCGCTCTCATCGTAATGGTATGTGTTATGCCATTGGTAAAGACGAATGGGTGGATAAGAAGCTGGACAAAGAACAGGTTGCATATCTAGAATCAGAAGCGAAAGAAATACTTCAAGAGGTTAAACTACAATATCCTCACGTCGCCGAGAAAGCAGACTTTTTCGCAATGGAGACGTGCCTCTGCTCCTTTAAGAAGTTGTTTCGTAAAAGTCGTGGGCGTTACCTTGGGTATTACCTTGACAGGCAAGCAGAGGAAATTAAGAAGGTGGAACAAGACGGTTGGGATGGCATTGACTGGAAACCTTTGTGGCAAGCAAGAGAAGAGACCATTGAAAAACAATGGTTGACTAATGAAATAAAAAAGTATAAAATGGAATGGTACTTAGATACTGGTAACTTTGAACAGGTATCTACCGGACTAGAGGAATTTATGGTATGAAAACGATTATCTCCAAATTTAAACATAACTGCGAAGATAAACTTGGTAAGTATATGGATGAATCTGATTATGACCTTTTAGTTGAAGAAGATATGGATTTTTATGCACCCATCTCCGAAATTGGCCGCACCGAACCTTCTGAGAAAGAATGCATTTTTATGTTTCGTAAGAATCGTTTTACTCCAGAAGAGCAAGAATGTGCTTACGAAGGTCTTGTTAACGCAGCACAACCTACACAGAACCGTGGACTTGCTGCTGGACCAAAAGGCGAAAGGCAAGGTGGGCGTAATTGGTGCGATGAGTCCCAGATTGAGATTATGGAATATCTCGTTAATGGAGAGCAGACAACTTTGTTCGGAAGAACAGAAGACCCAATCGAAGAAATTAAAAAAAGACACGCATCTTATGAAACGCCAAAAGATCCAAGAGGGATCGTTTGGATTAAATCTAAAATAGAAAAGGATGGTTATAACTACGAAACTTTCTTCGAAACAAAATTAAAAGAGATCCTTGCTTTACCAAATCATCTACAACCCCAAGCAGCAAAAGATCTCTTTGATAACTATGTATCAAATACAACCTATGCTAATCAGGTACTCTCTGGTATAGCTGGGTTTTTTGATCGATATCCTCGCATCCCATGGGGTCGCGCTACTTCATATACTGAACACCATCGTGAGACTTACGAGAAGTGTTATCCGTTCATGCGCAAACTCTCGAGTGAGTTTCAGCGACTCTTGCCCGAACGGTATGGTGTACAGAATGAAGCAGCAGCGAAACTTGACCCCAGGTTCAGAGTCGCTGGCGAGGATACTCCGTTCACCACAATTACGGTGAACAAAAACTTTCGCACCTCTGCTCACCGTGACGCTGGTGATCTCCACGCAGGATTCTCCAACCTGTCAGTGATTGCGAAAGATAAGGAGTGGGAGGGGGGATACCTAGTTCTGCCAGAATATCGGGTCGCTATTAACATACGTCCAGGCGATTTGTTGCTGATCAATAACCACGATGGCATACACGGTAACACAGAACTGGTTCCTCCCTCTGGGAAAAAACTGGAAGATATGGAACGTATTTCTCTTGTTTGCTATTTTCGAGAAAAAATGCTAGAATTGGGTAGTTGGGAATATGAATCAATTCGTAGACAATTTGTTACCGACAGAAGTAAAGATCAAACTCATCCAATGCACCGCCCATTGTGGAATGGTGTTTCGCCTTCTATGTGGGACAAACCTGAATGGTTTGAGTATTTACGCAAGAATGGTGGCGAAGAGATGTTGAATAAGTACCACCCGCAAAAACAATCTTCTTCGCTTGAGGAGTTTTTTTCATGAGACATATATTTGCAATTGGTGGTATACCAGGAACTGGCAAAACAACCTTAGTTAAAAATGTATTAGATAAACTTGCATTAGATTGGCAACCCGCCAAACCAGTAGAATTGTTAGATGGCGTCTATTCAAAATCAAGAAACTGTTATGTGTTTGGTAAGTATGCCCCTTGGTATGACGTAGAAGGTTATGCTCAGGGAACAGATAAATTGAGCATGGCAGTTCAACCCAAGGCGATAGAATTTATTACAAAAACCGATGCATCAATTATCTTTGAAGGTGATAGGCTGTTCACTGCATCTCTTCTAGAGACCTGCCTCGATTTGCCTGACACCGAGTTGCACGTTATGATACTAGAATCAGAAGATGTCGAGCAGAGATATAAAGATAGAGGTTCGGTACAATCCGAGAAATTTATTCAAGGAAGAAAAACTAAATATAACAATATTGCAAAGAACTTTCTTCTTTGGGAAAATGTTGAAACCCACAACCACAATAACGCCGAAGATACCAACAGTATTGTTCGACATATAGAGATTACTTTATGACAAAGGTTAATTATAAATTCTACGAAGATAGACTTATCAAGGAGTTGCAGGAATATGTCGACAAAACATACGACCAACACTACGCAACCGACAAGTATCAAGCCACGGATGTTATTATTGACAGTGGGCATGGTACTGGATTTTGCTTGGGCAATGTGATCAAGTATGCCAAACGGTATGGCAACAAGGGTAGTGCTCATGATGCTAGAAAAGACCTTATGAAAATTATGCATTACACTCTGATTCAGTTGTATATTCACGATGAAGAGAATGCGGATGTTCGTGACCCAGCATATGGTCCATATCCTGAGTATAATAGTAAGTATAGACAAGACACTCCTGGGCACCATCGATTAAATGATGTCACTCCGGAGCAATGGGACGCGATCAAGATGGGTAAAGGAGTTTCTCTCAGTGGGTAATAAAAATAAAATTTTAATTGACGGAGGTGATAATAATGCATGAATATAAATGCAAAATACGAAAAGTTGTTGATGGCGATACTGTCGATGTTGACATTGATCTTGGTTTTGGAATATGGTATCTTGATCAGCGTGTTCGCCTTTACGGGATTGATACTCCTGAGTCTCGCACACGAGATAAAGTGGAGAAGATTTACGGCAAAGCAGCAGGAAAGTATCTTAAAACAATGCTCGGAAAAGAATGCACCATGAGAACCCATAAAGATGCCAAAGGTAAATTTGGACGCATCTTGGGCGAGTTCATTGTATATGATGCCCACTCTGACGCTTGGCGTAGTGTTAACGAGTTAATGATTGAAAATCATTTAGCAGTTGCTTACCACGGACAAAGCAAAGACGACATTGAAGAAGAACATCTGAAGAATCGAGAACTTTTAGAACCAACGTTCTTATCATAAGGAGACTATTGTGGGTGATGTTGTTTACATAGAAGAGTTTCGTAAAAAAAGAGAAGAACATCTTAAAAGAAAACGTTTTCTTATAGACGAATTTATCCATATGCTAGAATCAAGTAACTGGTCCGGTGATGATGATTATGATTTCTCGGAATCGATTGACACTATAACGTATACTTTAACCATTGACGACGAAACCATTGACTTTGATGAATAAATAAAGTATACTTATATCATGAAAAAATTAAAAACACCGTTACGTTATCCAGGCGGTAAGTCTCGCGCCACAAAGTTCTTATTCTTGCATCAAAATCTTCCAGAAACAATTCGTTCTTTTCGCGAACCGTTTCTTGGCGGTGGTTCGGTTGCCATTGAATTCACCAAGAGGTTTCCCAAGAAACCAGTCTGGGTGAATGACAAGTATTACAATCTATACGTCTTCTGGAAAGAGTTGCAAAATAACTCGAAAGCAATGTATGATGAACTACTTAGATTAAAGAAAGAGGCAGATTCATATGAAGATAAAATTACACCACATAAAGAACTTTTTCTTGCATGTCGAGAAGAAATTGCTAATACTGACGATCTACATCGGATTTCTGTTTGCTTTTTTGTTATTAATAAGTGTTCTTTTTCGGGTCTTACTGAATCTTCAGGATTTAGTAAGTCTGCCTCTCAATCAAACTTCGGTTATCCTAACATCGAACGATTACCTCAATATTCAGAGTTGATTCAGAATTGGTTAATAACTAATCTCGACTACTCAGATCTACTTGCTGATTGTACTTCAAATGAGTTTATTTTTGCTGATCCCCCCTACGATATTAAATCTTTCTTGTATGGTAAGAAAGGCAAACATCATTCAGATTTTGATCATTATCTTTTTTATGAACATGCACAAGATTGTATGGGCAATGTAATGATCACATACAACTCTAATGAAGTTTTGCGCGAATTGTATCAAGATTGGTTTCAGACGCAATGGGATTTAACATACACGATGCATTCTGGTAAAAACTATAGAGAGGATGAAGGAAATAGAAAGGAATTGTTATTAACAAATTATCGCACGTTATGAAATTCAATAAAATTGCTTTTAAAGAATCGATGAGCGACACGGTTTTGGGAACCTTTGTAAATTTTCCTCTGAATTATGTTTTAATCGCGTTTTGTTTATCAATCGAAATGACTGCACTATCGATGACGATTTTCATGACTTCGATATTATTTGCATTAGCAGTTGCTAGAAAATATTTTATAAGAATTTATTTTGATAAAAGGAGTAAAAATGTATAGACAAGCCGAATTGTTTCCCGAGAGAGACACCACCAAACCCCCCTACAACGGATTATTCTTTTGTGCGATTAGACAAAAGTTCAATCGATGGGATGATCACATTAACTTTTATAAGGTTAAGCGGATATGAAAGGATTTATCGAAGCAGCAAAAAAAGGTGTGGTTACTGTTGAGTTTAACAAGATCAATGACGGTGGTCTGAGAATTATGCCATGCACGTTAAACACAGAGTTATCAGAACATAACGTGCCAGAAATTCTAGAGCAAAGAGAAAACGAGTCCGAACACCTTGTAGTATGGTGCTTAGATAAAACTGCTTGGCGTTCTTTTCGCGTTGACACGGTAATCAGATGGTACGAGGGTTATCCCGAAACCCAAACGTAACTACCAATTTTTTCACCTGTAGTTAAAATATCGTCACTGACAAAAAGTTTACCGCTGAAAGAACGATAAAGGTAATATGTTTTTCCTGAGATGGGTTGGTACTTTTCTAGTACCATTGTTTGAAGAAGAGACATTATTCTACCGTGTTAAGTTGATATTATATATAAAAAAAATCATTTAGAGATTGGTTATGGATATTGAAATTTGGGGTAAACCTGATTGCATTTTTTGTAATCGTGCTAAAGAAATTTGTGACAGTCGTGGATTAGACTATACCTACAAACAGTATGGCGAAGATTTTACTAAAGAAGAAATCCTTGCTGAGTTTGTAGGAGCAAAAACCTTTCCTCAAATCAAAATTGATGGCACCCCAATCGGTGGTTTTCATGAATTGGAGAAATTATTATGAACGATAAGTGGAATGGCGAGTCACGAGGTATTACAGATGTAATGATCGCACGTATTGAAACGTGGCATCGTGACCGTAACTTGATTGAAGGTAGCACTGACAAAGACCAGTGTTTGAAATTGATCCAAGAGGTCGGTGAATTGTCAGACAACATCTGTAAGGGTAAAGACCTGAAAGACGACATCGGTGATATCATGGTGGTGTTGATCAACATCATGGAGCGAAACGATTGGCACATTACAGATTGTCTCGAAGCAGCATGGACTGACATCAAAGATCGCAAGGGTAAGATGATTGATGGTATTTTTGTGAAGGAAGCGGATTATGCAGGTTCTTGAAGGTATCACTTATACCGTAATGAATCGGTATAAGAAGTCAGTGGAAGAACGTCAGGTCATGCTCAAGGGAGATCGAGGTTTCACGATTATCGACACATGGCGCAGTGGTCAGTGGCACATCACCCCGATGGATCAAGACGAAGTTAGTTATCTTCAAAGTGCTCTGGACGATGAAGATGAATTAGAGATCACTTGTTTCGAGGACTATGCTTCCAATTACATGGATGACGGTGTTTCCGTAGAATTCAAGTTTTTCGGTGAGTGGACTGAAGAAGAAAAGGAACAAGTTGAAGAAGGTTATTGTGAAGATGGTTGGATGTACTTAGATAATAATAGTTTTAATGAAGACCAATATGAATGCTACATCTATGGTGGCATAACGATAGAGGAAACAGACCTATGAAATCAGCAGGTAAAATCTGGGGTAAGACCCAGCAGATTGAAGCAAATGGTTCATTAGAGTTCCACAGGATTGAGTTCAAGAAGGACTTTCAATGCTCTGAACACTATCACACCACCAAGTCGAACGGGTTCTTTGTCGAGTCGGGCAAGTTGATGATTCGCACATGGCCAGAGAATAGCGCGATTGTGGACACTACAGTTTTAAACGCGGGTGAATACATGGCAGTGCCTGCAGGTGTATGGCATCAGTTTGTGGGTGTCCAAGACGGTGTTGCGTTTGAGTTGTATTGGTCTGAGTTCGACCACAACGACATCGTGAGACGTTCACAGGGTTCTCGTGTACCGACTGCGGATCAAGAAGAAGCAGTAGGCAAGCAACAGGATCTCAACTGGGACGGTAACTAAACTCCTTTAAAATCAATAACTTAGTAGAAGTTTCTTTGTAAGAGAAAAGAGGTATAATAACAACTCACAAACAAGGAAATTTAAAATGATTAAATCTGATCTTTCTATAATTGAGCGGGTTGAACGCGCTATAAATGCCTACCCTGAAAAAACTTATATCGCTGTTCACCCTGATGATTATAGCGTTTTAAAATCTGAAGGTTTTTTAAATAAGTTTTCTAAACCGCTCTATGAATTGGGTACGGGTGGTTTCGAAAAAGACGTTTAAATTCAATAACTTACTATAAGTTGCCCTTCGGGGCAATTTTTAGTATAATATATCTATTGAAACCAAGGAGAGCGTTATGTCTACTAGAGCAACCTACCAATTTGATTCCGAACTATTCGGTCGTCAAACTTTCTACATCCATCATGATGGATATCTGAACGGCGCTGCGAAGTATTTCCGCAAGGCAGTGAACTTCAAGGGCTCTATGCCTCTCGCGGCAAAATTCTTTCGCGCCAACGATAATGCCGAGTTCACCAGTGCTGCTGAGAATCACGGCGACACCGAGTATCGCTATGAGGTAACTGGCAAAACTCTTGTTGTTCGTCATATTGAGGATTACCCGATGGACAATTGGAAGGTAGTCTGGCAAGGCAGCGTGGATGAATTTCTGTTTATGTTCGATCGGTTGGGAGAGGTAGCGTAATGGATATAAACGAAGCAACCACGGTAATCTGGCAAGCACTAACCTCTTATTGTGAAGATTCCATTTCTTCTGATGAAGAGGCAGTGCAAGAAGTAGAAACTGCTTGGCAAATACTTCTGCAAAATCAATAACTTACCTGAGGTTTTCTTTTTACCCTTTATGCGGTATAATTACTCTATAAACAAAAAAGGAACCAAAATGATTAATGAGTTGTATGTTGTTGAAGTTGCTACTGGTAAAATCCAGTTTGTTATTGAGCGTAACAAAACCAATTCTGATCTTGATGCGGTCGCTTGGTCTAATCTTATTGACGGAACTTGGACGTTCTATACCCCCGAAGACTTCTTTGCAGAGGTGGCGTAATGATTTTAGTTGACCATATCAAGTTTGTTATTAACGAGAGAATCAGTCTAGTAAAGTTGTCTTCAACGGAAAACCAGTATGATGAAGGTTATCTCGGTGCATTGGATTTTGTTCTCAACCTAATAGAAACGGAAGAAGAAGAGGTGGCGTTATAATGAATGATTATTTTTTTGAGATGTGTGATACTCGTGCTGAACTTGCTGGTAGTCGCGTTACTATCGAGAATCTGATTCGTGCGATTGAGATAGATTCGCCAATTCTGAAACTGGCCAGCGTAAAGTTGGCAAAGGAACAGATTGAAAGTATTGATACAGTCTTAAAGAAGGAGGCATAATGAATCGTTTAGATTTGAGCGGTAAGGATGCATCAGAAATCTGCGAAATCCTCCACGAAAAATGTAAGCACCACGACTGGTTCTTCACGATGTCTGATGACAGCCGTGCGTACCACAAAGGTCTTGCGGCAGCAGATGAGATCGAATACATCCGTGGTGTTCTTGATGGTATGGGATTCGGTACCACTGCCAAAACAATCATTGAAGGGTGGAAACCAAAAACTAAAATAGGACATTAATATGGATAATTTAGAATCTTATTTTAAGTTTTTAGACGCGACGCGAGAAAGCGGAAGCATCAACATGTTTGGTGCACCCAAACTTCTGGAAACAACATTCGGGTTGAGCAAGAATGAATCCAGAGAAGTATTCAAAGCGTGGACCGAAACGTTCCAAAAATCCTTTTAAATCAATAACTTAAATAACATAAACAAAAAAGGAAATAAAATGACTGAATTAAGCAATAATCCAAAAGCGTTTTTGAATGGTATGTACGTAACTTTCCCTCTGCCTGCGTTTGGCAAAGGTGGTGTTCGGAAAAACAAACGTGCTACTGGTTACGTCTCAGAAGTTTTTGACGATGGTTTTGCTGTTGATATGATCAACAAAAATCACAACACTGAGTATACTATTTTTGTCAAGACGGAGGATGTGTCTGCATGAGTAAGATAAACGAAGCAATGGTGCCAGAGGCCGCGCAGGGATTGTTTGTCGCAGCAAAAATCGCTTTAGAGATCACCTCTACCCAAGAATGGGCTGACTATTACTGCACCCATCTCGGGATAAGTCCCTCTGAACTCGACAGCCACCTAAGCGCAGCAGCGCATTTTGTTAACGCAAATCCTTCTATTTTTGTCAAGACGGAGGAGGTGTCTGCATGAGTAAGATAAACGAAGCAATGGCAGGGATTGAGAGATCTTTTGCTGAACAAGAAAAGAAATTTGATCGCCTAGAATTAGCAGTGTTTGGATTGTATGTTCTAATGGTTGTCTCTTTTATCGCAGTAGGAGTTGGGGTTGTATTGAATGGGTAAGATCGAATCAGTTGGTGGCGAAAAATTCAACAAAGAATTCACACTCGAAAATTTCGAAGAAGTAGAGGCAGAGTTGGATCAGTTCTTATTTGAACTTGGGTTTGGGTTGGTTAGTACATTTTTGGGCAAACCCCACCCAAAAGATTTTACTCGAGAAGAAATGAAATCAGTGGAAGCATATGCTTCGAAGATTTCTAACTCAGCAGCTTTATCTCGTTCTCTCCGCCACGTAATTACTGGGTGGGAAAATATGAACAAAACTACGCTCGCAGATGGATAATTCGTTCTAAACCAATTACTTACCTGTGGTTTTCTTTGATAGTGTTATATGGTATAATAATAACAACAGAAATAAAGAGAAGATTATTATGAGTTTTGCTAAGATGCAAGAGGTACTTCGCGCCGAAGGTTGGTTTGTGGAATGGAACATGCCGTGTTGCCAGTCGTGTGCGTGGAGCGAGGTTCCTTTTGATGTTGACCATACCAAGGCATTGTTCAATCACTCGCAGGACTGTGTGATTGATAGCGATGGTGAAGATTGCCCTGACTGTGATGGTGATGGACAAGTTCTCGAAGGTGAGTTTGGCGACGAAAATCAGGAATACGTCGAGTGTGACCACTGTGGTGGTGAAGGTATTCTCTACGGTTCGTTTGATGATCTTGACTATGAACCAGACGTGAGTGTAAGTGGTTTTGCTTGTATGCCTCCCGAAGTTGCTGGCAGTTCTACGTTCTGTTTTGATGGCAGTGTTGAAGGTGTTGCTAACTTCAAGGCAGTCATCCCGCTCATTGAAGCGAGTGGTTGCAAAGTAAACTGGAATGGTAGTGGAGACACTCGTCCTTATATTAGTTGGGAGGTGGCGTGTTAACATGAGGGTTTTCGGATCTTATAAGTATGATTTTAATGGTCGCAAACGTAAACCTCGTAAACCAAAAGGAGAAGTCTGTGTCAAATATGTCCCGCCTAAGTTTCAGGAATACAAACCAACAAAGACGTATGCAACAGAACGCGCGGCAGAGACAGAACGCTACCCGTCAGCACCTCTTACTTCAAGAAAGGCAGGAGGCGACAAACGAGAGTCCCAGCGGTACACGGGAGACTTCGTTATCGGCATCGCCACCCTCCACAAATCCAACGCAGTCCCTGTAACAAACCCCAAATATGCTCGTGAAATTTCGGAGATGATATCATAATGGATATACGTGATATAATTTATGACCATTCGGTCAAAATTCAACTGGCACTTTCAGTGCTTTTCTTTTTCTTTGCTGTCGACCCTGTAGAATATTTTCTCGGGATAATGTTGGCAGGTCATGCTTTCCTAGATTGGAGAGAAGGTAAACCACTAATATGATCGATTATACTAGTCGTAAATGGAACAGTCTCAGTTCCCTCAAGAGCGCGATCGAGAGAGACGGTGAAGATCAGGTCATAGAGTTTAATGGTCACGAGTTGGTAACCAAGAAATGGCGATACGGATTATACGATTCAATCTTGGTTCGAAAACCTCGAGGTAAATCAAAGGCTTAGCAGTGGTTTCTTTTCGCCCCATCAGTTGGTATAATTGGGGTTCAATATATTATGAGGATTTATTTTGGCTGATAGATATAGACTTGAACTTACGGACTGGTCAAAGTGCAATCACGAACAACAGAACCATGTTTACATAACACAGGGATCATACCTTATTGGATATGTGCCTGTCGGTGGAACTGAAGTTCGTTTCGCAAAGCCAAAGAAACAATGGAGTGTGAGCAGAAGAAAGTTTCGCGACCTCTCTAAGAAGGAAGTGGCGGATCTCAAAAACCAACAAATACTCGAATAAAATCAATACCTTACCAATAGTTTTATTTCTCCTGTTTTGCGGTATAATATACGTATAAACCAAAGGAACGTGAAATGAATAAAGTTGAACTTAGGCTTGAGCTTGAAAAATTGACCGCTGAATTTTTAGCTTCTAATAAAAAAATTAAAATTTTAGCTTCTTCAAAAATTGCTATTAAAAAACCCGCGCGCGCTATTAATCCTAAAAGTAGGGTTGAAACTAAGGGTTCGATAATTTTCGTTTCCAGTTCGCAGCATATCGGTCGGGTTGGTACGTTTTCTTCTTCTAAATCAATAACTTAGGTTAGGTTTAGATTTTACAAGATCTAGGGTATAATTACCTTGTAAACAAAAAAGGAACTACTATGAACCACCCAATTGACTATGTTTCAATCGACGACGGGCAAATCTGTTTGTACTCTAATGATTGTCTTCAAGGTAGAAGTGCTGATGCTAATGAACTTGCCTCTATTATTCAGCGTCATAATACGCTGTTTGGTGCTGCTTGGAAAATTATGGCGTCTTCTCTTTTTATTGAAGCGACCTGCGGTTGTGATGATTCTGCTCAAGAAGCTGGGTTTATGACTGGTAAAGAGGTTGCTGACATCTGGGATGATGTTTGTTCCTACGTTTAAAATTTTAATATTATGAAAGGAGTGGTAGAATGAGTCACGAATTAGAAATTGTAAACGGCGAAGCGAAGATGGCATATGTTGGCGAGACTCCTTGGCACGGACTTGGAACTAAAGTCTCTGGCGACCTGTCTCCGCGTCAGTTCCAAAAGGCAGCAGGATTAGACTGGGGTGTGGTAAAGCGTCCCTCGTTCGTTACCTACGATGGCGATATGATCGAGACAGGCACTAATGCTTTGCTTCGCGATACTGATAATGCAGTCCTCGCCCCGATGGTTGGCGACGGTTGGGAACCTGTCCAGAATGATGAAGCGTTTGACTTCTTCGGCGATTTCTGTGCAGCAGGCGATATGGAAATGCACACTGCCGGATCCCTCAAGGGTGGAGAGATCGTTTGGGTTCTTGCCAAGATCAAAGAGTCTTTTGACGTCTTGGGTAAAGATCGGGTCGACAACTTTATGTTATTCTCTAACCCCCATCAGTACGGGAAGTCTGTAAACGTGCGAATGACTCCTATCCGAGTTGTTTGTAATAATACGCTGACGATGTCTCTTGGCACCAAGTCCAACAACGAAGTCCGGATGAATCACCGAAACAAGTTCAGCGCGGATTTAGTAAAAGAAAAGATGGGCATTGCCAGCGAGAAATTCGCTCAGTATCGTGATATGGCAAATTTCCTAGCAGGAAAGAACGCCAATGTTACCGATATGATCAAATACTTCAACGAGGTATTTCCTGCCAAGGGCAAAGACGTCAAGGTATACGAAGACCTTTCGCCGACCGCCAAAAAGACTTTCGACTTTGTCGAAACCCAACCAGGAGGAGATCTCGCTCCAGGGACTTGGTGGAACGCTCTCAACGCTGTGACCTATATGACTGATCATCACCTCGGAAGAACGGCAGACACACGTATGCAGTCCTCTTGGTTTGGATTTGGTGCTCAACGTAAGGTTGTTGCTATTAACACAGCAGTTAAAATGGCGGAGGCAGCGTGATTAAAGTAAACTATTCTTTCCACAAAGACATCCCCAATCAATATCGTCGGGCAATTCTGGAAGAGACTCTGTCTAAAAGAGTCTCTAAGGTTCCTATCTCGTTGTGTAACGAGATCATAAATCGCGTGATCGAAGAAGAAACCGAGAACGAAACCCTCACCAATTACGAAGTTGAATACTTTAAGAATGGTGTTACCAAAACCATCGAAGTCAAGGGTCGCCAGAAAGCACTGGTTGAGTGCGACCGTATCCTAGAGTTTGGTGATAACAAAGACAAGTCTATTGTAATTGCCATTCGCCAAGCGAAACGTCTGGTCTCTGGTTATGTCAACGGATCTTGGATGGAACCACATCCCCGCGATAAATTGTTTGTAAAATCAAGGGGATAGGTCTGGTTTCTTTGGTGGATAAAATAGGGTATAATATTGGTATGATTAATTTAGTTATTAGCGGAAGGTTTCCGCAAAAAGAGCGGTTTCACCAATTCGGTTGCAACGTTGTAAATCATTTCTTCAAGCGTGACCGTAAAGAATTGATTGTAATCGGCATTGAAATGAAACCTCGTTTAGATAATAATGATTCTGGATACTGTGTTGACTATGGCACCTGCGACGTAGGTGACTTTGGCGAAAAAACCAGAGCTAGAATGATAGCAATTTCTCTCAGTCGTAATTATGACGATGGAGAGGAAAAATTCCCTTACGCAGTAAGGGATATCGCCAGCACGCTGGCACATGAACTTGTACATGCGAAGCAGTACATTCGAAGAGAACTTACTCCGAAGATTCTCAATAATGCTCTTACCACGAGCAGAGGAAAAGCGCGCACCTTGTCTGAAAACAAGTATCGCAACTTTCCTTGGGAAGAAGAAGCGTATGGTCTTGAAGAAGAACTGACTCAATTGTATTGGTAACTTTAAATGAAAATAGGAAAAGGCAATATGTCTCAAGCAACTCGTGTATTAAACGCACTCATGGAAGGTCAGCAATTGACTGCAAAACAAATCACCGCACGATTCGGCGCCAAGAATCCCCGCGCAGTGATTCAAAACATTCGTTTCGAAGGTTTCCCCGTATACCTGAACAAACGAACCAACAGTAAAGGCGACACCAAAGGTTTTTATCGCCTTGGTACTCCGTCAAAATCAGTAATTGCTGCTGGTTATAAGGCACTTGCTGCCAACGCTGTGTAAGACCCCATGGGGGGCAGAAATGCCCCCCAATTTTCTTTCTAATTCAATAACTTACGTGTGGTTTTTATTATAGTAAAAAGCGGTATAATATCTGTATGAGCAAAAAAGGAATAAAGATGACTAAGTTTTTAATCGTTTTCGTATTAATTATAACGGCAATTCCTGCCTCTGGTACAGAACTATATGAAGTAATGCACGTTCTGCGACAAGTAGAAATCAGTACTGGTGACCGAACTATACACGGTTCCTCAATGTCCAACCCTCCGCACCGATCAGAGGCAGCAGAGTGGGCATACCGTCAACGTTCTAATACCCCATGGATTAAATCAGAACCAGTCTCTGAACCTTCTGTAATTTGTACACAACGAACCGAAAACGGTGCTATCGAGCGCATCACTGGTGGATTATTTGGATCTACAAAGGGTGCGGTTGGTGCCGCTGTTGGAGGTCTAATCGGCCATAAAATTTCTAACGGAAAGGACGTTGGAACAATCGTTGGTGTTATTGTTGGTAATAAGATCGGCAACGGCATGGATCAAAAACAAAAAACCTGTTATGTAATTAATGAGGAGCAATAAATGACTGAAGATACAATAACTGTTATGCAAATGTCTCAAACCCCAGACGACGTTTCAATCTCTAGAGTTAAATCTTTTCAAGGCGATCTTTTAGATATCTATCAAGATATTCGGGATTGTGCAATTAGTTTTGCTCGCGAGTTTGATCTTACGACCGATAAAAAATCTCTTGTGGAAATAGAACGCAATCTCGAAGGTTTACCGACTGCCTACATATATGAAGACGGCAAGATAATGCACATGTTCTACGGGACATATAAAAGTGCCGATGATTCTAGATGGCAAGACGCAATGGGAGTTTCTGCTGATGAAATTTGATATCGAAAATATGTGGAAGGTGGGAGATGAGTTTCATTTCCTCCCCAGTTTGTCTGTAGTTATTTCTAGAGGAAAGTTTTTCTTCTATGCGATACAGTTTTCCTTTCTTACCCACAGGTTCATGATATCTAAATCTCATGCCGACTAGAGTACCCTCTCCCTGTGTTGGTGTTTGTATACTTGACCCCAAATGGGGTCAGTATTGCATTGGGTGCCACCGAATGGCAATGGAAATTGCCAACTGGTCGGACTATTCAGAAGAAGAAAAATCTCAAATTATACTAAGGATAGAAACCCTTAAATTGGAGGACAGAGAAGATTATCCCAAGTATTAAATGTATATAAATAGTTCTGAAAATTACGGAATTAAAAATGTGTCTGCTCTATTTAAAAAAGATTTCAATAATGTTATAGTAGATAATGTCCATGGAACCAACCTAACGGGAGAATGACATGGCAGGAATGAGCGGTGGTAAATACTTAACTTTTGAGAAACCATACTTACAGATGATAGCAGAAATCATCAAGTCGGGTGATGAACTTCAATTTGTGGGAAACATAAAACAGAAGATCAACAAAACTGCTACGATCAAGGAATTCTTAACGGCAGTTGATCGTGCGCAAGAAACAAATATCGCCCAGATTCTTAAACCAGGAACTTCATTTTCTCCAATGTTCAACGGATACAAATGGAGTGATATCGACAAGTCTCAATTCACCAAGAAAGGTGGCGGATCGGATGGTGAAACAACCAGCCAACAAGAACGCGCCACTATGTTTGCGATTCAGAAATCGATCGAGAACAACGGGTTTACCAACCAAAAAAAATTCTACCAATTGTATCGTAAAGAACTTTTGGAAATCTACCCTAACATGAATGAAGAGTGGGAGAACGCAATCTTCCAACAACAATTGACCACGTATCGTGAGGTCGGTAATACTTCTTACAAACATTATTCACGAGACGATGGTTTTATGGAATACATCACAGAACGATGTAGAACTCTTTACGGCATTGCACAAAAGGACACATGGAACCCCGCTGATATCTGGTTGGTGTCTGATTTAACTAAAGTTAAACGAGACATGGACGCTAAGATTAAAGACAACAGCACGTCTCTTGCAGAGTTCAATGCAATACTAAGAGATATGTTTCATGACCGCAGAGTCGTGGGCATTTCTCTAAAGTTGATCTCCGGTAAGGTTGCAAAGTGGGAGTTAGTGAACCTTGAAAATATGGACGTTTTCGACGACACTCAATATTCTTTTAAATATAGAAGTTCACAATTGTTGTTCTCTTTGTCCGGAAACAATTTCACCAATACGGATTCAAAGTTGAACATGGGTTCGTCGACGCAGGACATTAAGTTTCAGATTCGACAGAACAGTGCTGGGTTTAATAATTTAAAAATAGAAGGCACCGACATTGGTGCCTCTTCTGCACGTTTGGGTAAGGTGCCTTTGAACATGGCATCAAAGGTGTTTTTAGAGAATAGATTAGAATCTAATCGTTGGAGATCTTGGAGAAACTATCCCACCACACTCGACGCTTTTCTTAAAGAAAAAGATGTGCATATTGAACGATATAAGAAACTACAAGCAACTGGGAAGGTTGAGATGGGTTGTCGTAGTGCAAAAGAATTTGAAAATAACGTTTCGAAAGTATTTAGTTCGGGCAAGAAAGATATCGCCAATTCAAAATTAATTCAGTTGGATTTATTGAATGAAATCTTTACAATGAAGAACGCTAAACTCAATAATATGTTAACAGACTTGGCGTTCCTTGCTCAAAAGAAAGGGTCGCTTTTCGGTCCTTTCGCCAAACTGTATTAAGGAATTACAATGAAAAAGTTTAAAAATTTTATTTCAGAAGATGTTACCTATCATAAACCAGACCATAAACGTCTGGCGGATGAAGAGCACGACGAAACAAAACATCAAAGCGATGCTTTGAAACACGATAAAGAGTTTAGACAAGATACTCATCCAAAAATTCAAAAAGCATTACATCATTTTGCCAAAAACAAAGATGCTTTTCATAAAGCGATGCATGGATCATCAATTGAAAAGGTAAAGCACGGCACCAAAGTCGGTAACACCGAAATGGGTATGAGTATGAAACATGTTGAAGACAAGGACAAAGTTAAACGTGTTCAAGGTATGATCAAGGATAAGAAACCGATTGATCGTCCGATCATTTTAAGACATAAAGATAAAGACGGTAATCATCACCATCATCTGTTGGCGGGAAACACGAGAGCAACTGCTGTTGGTCACGGTGTTGAAGCGCACCATATAGACGTATAAAAATGTTATCATTCGCAGACACATTATCGGAACAGAAAAACACACATATGACCCACATCGAGGATAAGGTTCTCTATGGCGGTGTCAACGGGACACGGCAAGCAATTTTTGCACTGCGAGACATGCGAGACATGCTCGGTGGTAGTGGCGGTTCTGTGTCAGTCAAGTGGGATGGAGCACCTGCTGTATTTGCTGGGACAGACCCCCGAGACGGTAAGTTCTTTGTTGCTAAGAAGGGTATCTTCAATAAGAACCCCAAGGTATATAAGACCCCTCAGGATATCGACGATGATACCTCGGGGGACTTGAACAAGAAACTTCAATTGGCGCTCAAACATCTACCTGCTCTTGGTATCAAAAATGTTATTCAGGGCGATTTTCTGTTTGATCAATCAGATATAAAGACCAAGACTATTGATGGACAGAAATATGTTACCTTCCATCCCAATACGATTGTCTATGCCGTTCCAGAAGCACAAGCAACGTCCATCAAGAAGGCGAAGATGGGTATCGTTTGGCACACTACGTACACCGGCAAGACCTTCGAGACGATGAGTGCATCGTTTGGTGTGGAGGTGTCTAAACTAAACAAGACTACCGCAGTGTGGTCACAAGACGCATTCCTGCGCGACCTTACTTCTGCTACTATGACCAAGAAAGAAACAGCAGATATAAACAAGACCCTTACCGAGATTGGTAAACTGTTCAATCAGATTAGCGGTAGTACGTTGCGGGAACTAGAATCCAACCAAGTCTTGGCACAACACATTGAGCAATTCAACAATACTTTCGTAAGAGCGGGAACAATTGTTAAGAACTCCTCTGCCCATACTGAGAAATTGATCAAATGGATAACTGCCAAATATCAGAAAGAGATCGATTCTAGAAAGAGCGAAAAGGGTAAGAGCACACAAAAAGCGAAACTAGATGCATTGTTATCGTTCTTCTCTGCAAAAAACAAAACCAACCTAGTTAAAGTGTTCGAACTGCAAAAATTAATTGTATTTGCAAAAATAAAACTTATAAATAAACTTAATCAATTGCAAAACATTGAAACTTTTGTTAAGACCAGAAAAGGTTATAAAGTGACAGGTGCTGAAGGATACGTTGCAATTGATAAACTTGGTGGTGATGCGGTAAAGTTGGTGGACAGAATGGAGTTCAGTTACAACAACTTTTCGCAAGATATCGTTAAGGGTTGGGATAACCCTAACTAATTACATTGTATGGGTCTCAACCAATAGAGGATAGTAAGATGGCTAAACGCCTATCATTCAAAGACTTTTTGACAGTTGATTACACTCCAGGGGAACCTGAGCAAGTTAGCTGGAACGCTAAGAAAAGACACCGTGGTGTTGTTGGCGAATCTTTCGATGAAGAATTAAGTTTTTCTCAGCGCCGCGCTCGCGGTCGTATGATGAAGAAAATCAAATCCAAACTGAAGATTGGGCGGGCCAAAGCAAGTCGCAAAATGGCAACGCTGCCCACTCTTCAGAAAAGAGCTCAGAAACACGTCAGGAATAATCTATTCAAGAAGTTCTCTAAAGGTAAATCTAGAGGCGAGGTTCCGCCTGCGCGTAGAGCAGAAATAGAAAAACGAATTGACAAACTGCCCCAAACTCGTATTCAAAACCTTGTTCGAAAAGAATTACCTTTGACGCGCAAAGCAGAAATAGCTAGAAAGCAACAAAAAGGCGGAAATAAATAATGATCCCCTCGTTTAAACAGTATCTTGTCGAAGAAGAAAGAGAAATTTTCTTCACGTTTGGTAGGATGAACCCACCAACTATTGGTCATGAAAAACTTCTTAATGTGCTCTCTGCGAAAGCAGGAAAGAATGCATACAAAATCTTTATCTCTCAATCTCAAGATGCAAAAAAGAACCCCCTCTCGTATGAACAGAAGATCAAACATTCGCGTAAAATGTTTCCTAAACACGGGCGAAACATTCTTCTGAATAAGAAAATTAAAAGTGTTTTCAATGCAGCAGTGAATCTATACGACCAAGGTTTTCGTAAAATAACCATGGTTGTCGGTTCTGACCGCGTTGCAGAGTTTGAGGCATTATTGAATAAGTATAACGGAATCAAGTCAGGTCACGGATTTTATAACTTTGAGCGTATCTCTGTTATTTCGGCAGGAGCGCGAGACCCAGACGCCGATGACGTTTCGGGAATGTCTGCTTCTAAGCAAAGAGAAAATGCTAAGAACAACGACTTCACTTCATTTTCTCAGGGTGTTCCTCGCGGAATGTCTACTAAAGAAACCAAATCTTTGTTCAATGATGTGCGCGTTGGAATGGGTCTTAAAGAATCAATCGACTTCAAACAGCATGTCGATCTTGGGCAGTTGAGCGAGACTCGAGAGAAATATATTGCAGGTGAATTATTTGAACCTGGGGACCGAGTCGTTATTAAAGAGTCAAACCAACCTGGATACATCTATCGCCTTGGTGCTAATTATGTTATTGTTGCACTTGACGAAGGCAAGGTCAGCCGTCAATGGTTAGATGGAATCGTTTTAGAGAAAACCGATAACTGGTATAAAGAAAAACCAGAATGGGGAACTCCTGCTTCTACGAAGAAAGCGAAGAAAACAACCCCAGGAGAATCTACCGAAGTTCCTCAAGACAAAGACATATCAAAAAGGTCTGGGTCTCAACCTTCAAAATATCACAAAGGTCTGAGCAAAGCAACCAAGCTTGCGAGAGATCGACAGTTTAAGAAACAATCTAAAATGTCAGATAGCGATCCTGCTGCCTATAAACCAGCACCTGGAGACAAAACGGCAAAAACAAAACCATCAAAGTATACTTTATCTGTTAAGAAAATGTATGGTGAGTCCTCTCGGGTTGATGCAGCTAAGGACAAAATTAATCGCGAAAAAGAAACCGACAAAATCAAACACGACAAAATGATGGACCGAGCCCGAGCGCAGGACGTTCACTCAAAGAACAAAGCAACAAATCCGAAAGAAGAAGCATCAGATCCATCTAAAAACCCTGTTGCCAAATATGCGCGTAAGTTCAATAAAGCAACAGTACAGAAAGACAAAAAGAAAGCAGACAAACGTGGATACATTAAACATAAGGGTTCACAATGAAGTTCAAAGAGTTCGTCTTAGTTGAAGGCGCATTAGCCGACAAGGCAAAGAAATCTGGCGTATCACTCGCCACTTTGCGTAAAGTTTACAACCGTGGGATGGCCGCGTGGAAAACTGGGCATCGTCCTGGAACAACGCCTCAACAATGGGGGCATGCTAGGGTAAATGCTTTTCTTGTAAAGAAAAAGAAAGGTGGTCTAGACCACGATAAAGATTTGGCGTAATATAAATAAAGTCTATGAAGAAAGAAAACGTTAAATCTGCAGACAGAAAACCCGAAGTCTATACTGACGATAAGGGTAGAAGAAGAGTGCGCATGGTATCTGTCGATCGAAAGATTGTTAAGATAGACGAAAAATCTGTATCAAAAGCACAGCAAAAATTCTTTGGTATTGTCCGTGGTTTACAAAAGGGTGAAATAGACAATGCTTCACCGGAAGCAAAAAAGGCAGCAGCATCTATGAGCAAGAAAGACGTTAAAGACTTCGCGGCAACCAAGCATAAAGGTTTGCCTGCACAGAAAGAAGGATACATTGGCGCCAAAGGCGAAAAGGGCCGCGACTATCGTAACGCGGGAACGTTCGACAAAGACACTGCATATAGTCACGCCAAGACGCATAATGGCGTTGTTCATAAAGATCCATCCGGCAAGTATCTCGTTAAACACGGTAGAGGCAAGAATGTTAGTGAAGGATGGAGATCCGGCGGCGGTGGTCATAGATCTCCATTTAAAGCATATTCAACGGCCGGTAGTGCTCAAAGCACCCCAAGCAGAAGAGATGCCAAATACAAAGAATTGTCTCATGAATATGAAACGGATAAGAAACTTGCTCGGTTGAAACAATTACAAAGGCAAAAAGCAAAACAGCAACCAGTTAAGAAAGAAGAATCATCAAAAGAATATGGCAAATCATTAGATCGTATTAGAGATAAGGAAAAGAAAGCAAAAATCAAACCTTCTGAGTTAGACAAACTTGCTCGTTTGAGAAACATGATGAAGAATGCTAATGAAGAATCTGTTAATCTTAAAACCTTTACTACCTTTATATCTGAATTGACCGATAAGCAACGAGCAGAAATTGCAAAACGTAAAGCAGCAAATCAAGCAAAGCGTGGTGCTCGTCGTGGTCCTGCAAAAGGTACTAAATCTTCTGAAGGAGATTGGACTGCAGATCAGCAAAAGAGCGCCAAGCCATTAAGTTTTGAGATTAACAAGAACGATAAGCACGATGACGTTCATAAAACGTTAGCGAAAGCAGCAGATGCCAGTCATCCTAGTCTTGGCGGCAGAAAAGTTAAAGTTAAGATTAATGGTAAGTCTAAAGAGATGGCACATAAAGATTTGCAACACGCTGTTGATTTACATAAAAGATTACCGTTAGATAAGAAAAAGGCAGTTATGGATTTGATCCGAGATAAAGGACATGAAGGTGTGACTGCTGCTGCCAATCATTTTAGAAAGACGTACAAATGATTAGGTTTAAGAATTTCGATGAAGCAACCTATCAAGGGAAGAAAGTTCCTCTCAATAAACCGATGAGAGGAGATGTGAAAAAGTCTAAGGTCTTCGTAGATCCTGATGGTGACGGTAAAGCACAAAAGGTTAATTTTGGTGATAAAAACATGACGATCAAGAAAAATATTCCTGCTCGTCGAAAATCTTTTAGAGCACGCCACAAATGTGACACTGCTAAGGATAAAACCACACCAAGATACTGGAGTTGTAAGGCTTGGTAGTCTATTAATTGGTAGGATGGGTATAAATGACCGAAGACAGATTAAAAAGAATCGAAGAAAAACTCGACAAACTTGCAGACGTAATTGTAGGTATGGCAAGAGTAGAGGAAAAGATTGCTGACTTAGAAATAAGGCGCTCTGAGTCTCATGAACGTCTCAATCGTATGTCTCAGAAAATGGACACGATAGAGACCGAAGTCGTATCCATGCGAGAACGCATGAATGTAATGACAAAAATAATGTGGGTAATTGGTGCTGGCATTATTACAGCATTGATAACACATTTTCAAGAAATGTTATAAAGGACAGGAACAATGGATAAGAAAATCGTAGACAAAATCACCACTGCTTGGCAGGAAGTAGTGGTGAATGAGAAAAAGAAATTAGATCCTGTCGGTAAAGCAGATGCAGACATTGACAACGACGGAGACGTTGATAAGTCAGATGAGTATCTTCATAATCGCCGCAAAGAAATTAAGAAAGCGATGAAAGAAGAAGATGAAGATGATATTAAAATGGATTCCAAGGGCATGAAAAAATGTTCTGAATGTGGCGGGTCCACTGAGAATCACGACGAAGAATGTTCTAAGTACAAGGGCGAAGAAAAGCAAAGTACTAAAGAAAGCGTTTCGGTTCGACACACAGAACATGGGCACGGCGAGATCATTGCTGAGTCCGACGAAGGTGTTGATGTACTGTTTGCTCACGGTGTAGAGTTTAATGTTCCTGCCGAACAACTTGAAGGCGTGTCATCTGCTATCAAAACTGCCAAGCGTATGGGTGGTGACATGACTGGTGCTGTCAAGAAGATTGAAAAGTCTAAGAAAGGCATGAGCGACAATCCTCGTGTACAGAAAGCACTGAAGAAAGCAAACGAAGAAGACGAACTTGAAGAAAAGTTAGAAACACAACGCAGCAAACTTCCAAATGGTCAAAGACCCAAGGGTCCAGGATGGGTTCTTAAAAAGTCTGGCGAACAATCTGGAAAACCCCATAGTGAGTGGGAACGCAAAACTAAAAGAGTAGAGTCCGTTCAAGAAGGCACAGTTGCTGAGTTTGAAGAAGAGGTTGTAGCAAAATATGCAAACTTTGTTCAAGGCACCAAAGCGGCACTTGCAAAAATGTGGGAAGCAGCTGCTCCTAAAGATAAGCATGTACCCTCTTCTGCTTCTGATGAAGAAATGAAGGACAAACTTAAAGGTAAAGGTGCTAAGGATATGGCCAAAGACGCCGATATGGACAGTCCAGAAGTTGCTGCTGATGACGAAGAAGGTCATGATGATGTTGTCAAAGCTGGGCGTGCTGTCAAGAAACAAGCATCAGTTACTACTTCTAGCAAAGGCGATACCAAAATCATTGATCCAGTTAAAGGTCAGGTAACGAAACCAACAAAATGAGTAAAGAAAACGAATTAACAATGTTATTTGAAGCACCCGTTACTAAGGTCGCTCCCCTTCATCATGATTGGAAAAATCATTATACAGATGAAACGGAAGGAGAGCAAGAAGATGGCGACAAAGAAAACAGTTGATGAAGCGTTAGAAGCTGCCGACACTAATGGAGATGGACACATCTCTATGGAAGAGTTGGAAGCACATATGAACCTTGAGTTTAAAAGAAAAGAGCTTGAAGATCAAGACGCACAACGCGATGCCATTCGTAAGATGGCGTGGTTCTCGTTGGTCGGGTTATTGTTATATCCGTTTGGAATTTTCCTTACTGATATGTTTGGGTTGGACCAAGCAGCAAAATTAATTGCTGACATTGCTCCAACATATTTTGCATCAATCGCCGTACTTGTCTCTGCCTTCTTTGCAGCGGACGCTGTCGGGAGTAGGAAGAAAGATTAATGGCACAATTAGACGTAAATAAACAGACTTTATTAAGGAACAACAATGCCTTATATGAAGTCCAGATGCAGGCAGATCAATATGGAAATATTATCACTCCTGGTGCTACGTCTAAGTCTGCTTTTGGGGAAGCAATTGCTATTCCCATCACTCCTGTATTACAACTAGATGGATTATACGGATTAGATCCAAGGCAGTTTGAAACATTTACTGCTACAGGTGGTGCTGCCACAACCACCAATACGTTGATGCAATGTTCTACAGGAACATCTATTGGTGGGTACGGTGTTATTCGTTCTGCTCGTGCTGTTCGTTATCGTCCTGGCCAAGGCGCTGTCTCACGATTCACTGCCAAGTTCTCTCCTGGCGTTGCTGGATATACTCAACGTGCGGGATTCTTCGCGCAAGAACAAGCACTACAAGTAGGATACGATGGAGAGCAGTTCGGAGTTCTTTTACAGAACGGTGGTAAAGCATACATCTCCAATTTCACTATCACTGCTGCAGCCATTGGAACAGGAAACATTACTATTACATTAGATGATGTGGATACTGTTGTAGCAATTACAGCTGCGGATACTATTGCTACTGTGGCACGTAAAATCGCTGATGCTTTTGCTGGAAATTCTAATTGGATTGTAGAGTACTCTGGTACTAAAGTTTGTTTTTTGGCAACTGCAGTTGGTCCTAAAGCAGGTGCATTTAATTTTGCAGACACAGGTGCAACAGGCGTAACTGCTACTGTAACAAATCCGCAAGCAGGCGTTGCTCATACTGACACTTGGATTCCTCAACAGAGTTTCAATATTGATACGTTGGATGGGAATGGTGCTTCCACTGTCGTTATTGATCCCACTAAATTGAACATCTTTCAAATTAATTTTCGTTGGTTAGGCGCGGGTGAGTTGAGATTTGCTATTGAGAATCCCATAAACGGTGATATGATTTTCTTTCATCATATTCATTACTCTAATCAAAATATTGATGTACATATTGATAATCCTTCTTTGAAAATCGGATACGTTGCTGCTAGTCTAGGCGGTAGCGGAACCAACGTTGTTGTTGAAGGTGCGTCAATGATGGGTGGGATTGAAGGATTGATACAAAATACAAAACTTCCTGTCGCAGCCAATATTTCTTATAACCCTGCTGGTAATTTATCAAATAATACTTATCATCATGCACTGACTGTTCACAATCGTCTGGTATATGGTGGAAAAATCAACACTCGAGAAGTTCTGCTCAAGAACATTAATGCTTCATTTACTACAACTTCATCAGCGCCAGTAACAGTTATTCTCTTTTATGATTTTGATGCATTACCTGATCTTGAGTACACCACACAATCTGATGAATTCTCTTCTGTTTATTATTCAACTACTACTGGTTCGGTAACATTAGGTAATAATCTTCCTGTTTATGTTGTAGATGTTCCAGGAGGAGGTAACAGTAGCGTAGATCTAACGGATCTTAGAATAGCAGTTCCCCCCAATCACAATATTTCTGCGGTGGTATTCTCATCTCAGGCAATTAGTAGAGTGGCTTTAGCATTAACATGGGTTGAAGACTAATGGCTTGGTTACCTATTCCAAATAATCCCACTTGGGAATATGACAATAATCCTCCTGATCCTGGTGGCAAACAAACTGCTCTTTGGGAGAAGCAAACAGCTGGGGTTCGTACTCGTGGTCCCAACGCGGTTTACACTCGTGTTCGAAGAGTGGGAGATGCCCCCGACGCCAATCGAGGCGAAATAAGCAAATCTTATTGGGACAGTCGATCCTAAAGTTTTCTATTTAGACTCTAATTCTTATAAATAACACTGATATTATAACTAGGATATGGTGATGCGATACTTACTATTCTTTGTTATGGCTTTCTGTGCGAGTGTGACATATGGTGAAGAAGCGACTCTGCCTGATGACACAATAAGAACTGAATCTATCACAGACAGTAATGTGAATACAAACTCGACCTCAACTACAACGTTGAAGTCTCCCCCAGCATCTGCTATCACGCCGACTATCAACACGTCTAATTCAGACTTGTGTACGTTTGGTGTGGCAGGAGCAATACAAACACAAATTCTAGGTATCTCAACGGGAACGCAAGTTACCGATGAGAACTGCGAACGACTCAAACTGTCCAAAACCTTGTATGATATGGGTATGAAGGTTGCGGCAGTTTCTACTATGTGTCAAGACAAACGAGTCTTTGACGCGATGATGATGGCAGGAACACCATGTCCATATGATGGACTTATTGGTGATCAAGCAAAAGCAGCATGGGTTACCGATGAAGAGTCTCAACCAGGAGTTAAAGAAAAGGAAGGGATGAATGAAGGTACTAAAACACTGCTTGGCGGTGCTGGTGTTGCTGGGTTACTCTTGCTACTCCTTATCTGAAGAATTTGACACAAGCACTAAATTCGGTACAACCAACAACGCTGCTCAGTTCGGTTTGAATTGGGTGATGACTAATGTGCTGCCTCAACAGGCAGGACTACAAGTCAGTGGCGTTGTGTATCGTTATACGACTGAGAAGAATGCAGAAGATCCTATGATCGTACACGTGCAAAATGAGAACGCACGTGGTGCTGGATATATTTTTAGATCATCCGACGATTGGTCTGGTATACCTGGGAATTCTATCAGTAAGGCAGTTCCTGTAGATTTTTTAGACATATCGTATTGGGGTAGAGGATCTATAGAAGTGGAAGGTTTCGGGACAGTAAAGGACCCCGAAGTATTCTATTCTTATAAGTTTGACCCTTGTTTTGATCCTCAGTCAAACCCTCAGTGTCCAGGCTATCAAGATCCGTTTGTGATAGAGTTAAATGAAGTGGACGTTTATGATCCACTTGAAGACGATTTAGTGCAGAATGAATTAGATCGTAAAGCAAATATGAAAGCACAAGATGAAGACGAAAAAGAAAAGGCGAGAGCAAAAGCAAAAGAAGCATTAGAAGAAGTAGATGAAAGATTGGAACAATTACTGGGCATGGTGATTGAAAACACGATGTCTCAAGAACAAGAACTTATTCATTCGCAGATAATGGCATTAAAGGCACTGCCAATATCTTACCAGACTCAACTGTTCGGCGGCGAACTTGCTGGCGGGTCTTTACCCACCGGAAAGGAATTGCCGAAGAACACACGAGGATTGAGACAGTCTTTCGCGTCGGAACTCCGACACGCAGAGATGGTCCGACTACAGTATGGAAAGTAAACAAACAAAAAGGGAGAACATAATAATGTTCAATAAAACACTTTCATCATTGGCGGTATTGTTGACCTTTTGTGCTAGTGCGTTTGCGGAAGAGATTCCCATTAGTGGTACTGTGGAATCTAAGTGTATCGTAACGCAAGACACTGCTGGAGTTTACGGTAACTCAACCCCTGAATCGTTGTCTACGGCAACGGCATCAGGCGGTGTGCATCCGGTTGTACGGTTTGATGTAATCCAAGCTGATTATTATATGGCAAAGATTTCTCACCCTACTTCCTTTACCGAGTCTCCTGCTCTTAGCGACACTGTAACTTGGACTGGTGCTACATCAGTTGATCAAGTATCAGACGCTGGGATGTCTGCCTATGATACGAGTAAAGTAGAGTATGATAACGTTACTGAAGTAGACTTGTCTATTGCTGGATCTACGTGGTTTAAAGTAGAATCAGAAGCAGACTATGGATACGGAAAGGCATTTCCTGGAGGTCAATACCAAGCAGTAGTAACTGCCGAGTGTATCGCTATTTAAGGGAAAATCATATGAAACAGATCATGTTATTGTTGGTTACATTACTAAGTGGGCAAGCCTCGCTTGCCCACGATTTTACTCCCACATATCCTAAGTTGGAAACCGCTTATACGGATGGTGTAGTAAAAGCAAGTATGAAACTCTTCAATAAACGTGAGGATATTCGTTTTTATAGAGTAGGCGTCTATGACAACGATTGGAATAAAATTCCATTCATTGTTACGGGCGGGAATGTAATTAATGTAGAGTATCTTGATACAAAGAGATTTGATGTCTATATTCAGAAGAGTAACAGAGATAGAGTAACTTATATTTGCACTAAGTCTCTCACTCTTCAAGACGGATCTACGAAATCAATATTGAATTCGAGGATTTGCTCGAAAGTGAAATGAAACTTATGAGAATATTAGTATTGGTGTTATTGATAGTTGCGTGTGAACAAGCATTAGCGGAGTCGAGTTCTTTGAACTTGGCATTACCTAATACGTCTGGATCATACGCACAAGACAGGATTCGTGCTGGTCAATTAGAATGTGCGAACGCTATCGGTGGTGCTACCACCGTTGAGTTTGGCGTTGTCGGCATTATAAACCAGAACGGACCATATAACAGCCTCTACGGAGGAGGTTATGAAGACCCGCCAGGATATGATTCTGATGGATTGGTCAAGGATGTTGGGGTTTATGCGAAATTAACCATTCCGCTTGATAAACCCAAAGAGCGTCTGAACTGTAACACTCTCTATAAGCTGGAACTAGAAAGAAGAAGACTAGAGATACAAAGACTACAAGCAGAGGTCGCTCAGCTACGCAATTTGCGGTTTGCTGACGATGAGGAGTAACAAATGGCAGAAGTCGAATTTGGAGGAATGACATTCAAGGGTGGCAAGATGATGGTCTTGCTCACAGCATTGTCCACATTGGGTGGTGCAACTTGGGGTGCGTTCGAGTTCTATAAAGACTATATGGATATGAAGGAGATAATCCAGAATATCGATACAGACGCTATAGCAGCACGAAACGATGTCATCGAAACAAAACTAGATGAAGCGATAGATTACTCAAGAAGCATTAAGAACGATCTGAGAGATGACTTCAATCGGATGGAGAAAAATGTGGATCGAATCGAAGACCAGAATCGGAATATGGAAGATAAAGTCAGAGATATGATTGACAATGCGACTGAACGTTTTGACAATCGTAGAGAAAGTTTACAGACAGACACGGAGATTAAAATTACTGCCGTTGAAAAACGCTTAAATGATAAGATCCAAAATGTGCTGAACAACCCTCTCGCTGACTAGATAGGGAGTACAGACTCATGCGTGTTAAAGTAACGTTTGTTAATGGAGGCACGATTAGTGGTAGGTTAAGTGGGGACGATGAGGTTTATGCCACATTGAAACCCAAGGACGTAATCCCTTGGGTTATGAACGACGATAGAAAGTTCATTCCTTTTACCCAACCGAGTGGTATTGAGGTTCATTTGAACAAATCAAATATCGCTTTAATCGTGTTAGATGAGGAGGATTAAATGGAACGGGAATTTATTTCCCGCGAAGTTTTATATAAAACCCAGTTCATGCTTATGTGTAGCATTGGACTAAACATAGGACTATTACTTGGTTTTGTAATAATCTGACTCAGCGGGAGGGGGACTTTGGTCCCCCTTTTTTTAAAAGGAATGCTGTGCGGGTCTTTGTTGAACTGTGTTGTTATAATCATAGCAGTGGTAATTTAACGAAACATTAATCCGACCTTAACACAATTTAGGTTTCTTTATTCTAAATAATTCTTTTATAAAGGAACTTAATATGAAAAAGAACTGGAAAGAAACAATCGTTATCGTAGTTTTGATTGGTAGTCTGTTTATGATGTTGAGCTTAGATCTTAAGGCAAGCCCATACATTGAATTCAAATCTGAAACTAAGTTTAATGATCAAATGCATCGTGGTGATACTACGAATCATACACGAATAGGTTTCGAAAAGAAAACTGACTTCGGTAAGGTTTATGTCGAAGGTGGACATATGACGGATGGTCATAGTTTTGAAGCAGGTTACAAGTTTAAATGGGATAAAAACCTCACTATCAAAGGTAAATTCGAAGGTAAGAACGCCTCTCAGTTGAAATCTAAATTAGAAACGGAAATTCGTTACACCTGGTGATATAAATACTCTTAGAATTCATCTGGGGGTATTATATGGAAACTTTAACTGCTATGTTCGGCGATACGCTGTGGATATACACAGCTATCGCTGGGTCTGTTTTTGGTGCTGCTTTCTTAGCATGGTTCAAAGACACGCACATGGCACTTTGGTGTTATGCTAAATTCGATCTTTTCTTAGATTCACTTGTCGATAAATTCGGGTGGGAATGGTTACAAGATGATCCCACAGCGTGGCGAAAGAAATATCCTAAAGTCACTAAAAAGATAGACGAACTCGAAGCGCGTATTGCTGATCTTGAATTAAAGAAGAAAACAAGTGCAAAGAAATAAACCCACGATACACGACTACCTTGAAATGCGAATGCAAGACCTTAAAGATGAGGCAGCAAAATGTCACGATCAGTATGATCGCATGTGGTATCATAAGATAGTGGCAGAATTGTATTGGGTAGATATGCAAATCAGAGGCAGAGAAGAAGGAGACTCTAACTGCCCCTTACCTAACACGAATTTAAAAATGGAGACCCACTAATGATATCTGAACTATCACATAGAGATAAAAGTCTTTTGTTTGCAAAACTCAGCAGCATTGCCTATCTGGATGAAAAGGAAGCTAAAAAGGCTGTTAAGGTTTTAGGATTCACTCAAGTAGAATTTTACAACAGGGATGGAGCGCAAGCATATAGGTTTCAAAACAAAAATGATATGGTAATCGCGTGTCGAGGAACAGAGCCAACAGAACTGAATGATATTAAAGCAGACCTAACTGCAATACCCGTAATATCAGAAACGGTTAGTCGAGTACACAAAGGTTTCAAATCCGAAGTTGATGAACTATGGCCAATGATTCGCGAAGACTTAACTCCAAAGGTTTTGGGTAAACGCAAGGTCTGGGTTACTGGGCATAGTCTGGGTGCCGCTATGGCAACTATTGTTGCTGCTCGGTGCACTCTTGACGAAACTTTAGAAGACACTGTAGTAGAAGAATTGTATACATACGGATCACCTCGAGTGGGATGGAATAAATATTGCAAGAGTTTACCCGTTACACATTATCGTTGGAGAAATAATAACGATATCGTCACTACAGTGCCGCCTGCATTTTTAGGATACAAGCATCACGGCACAGCATGTTATATCAATGCTTACGGTCAAGTGAGACAGTTAACTCAATGGCAAAAAGTCAAAGATAAACTAAGAGGTATCTGGATGGGGTTGAAGCAAGGTAAGATTGATAGTTTTAGTGATCATAGTATCGGCGAGTACATTAAACATTTAGAAAATTGGACGGGAGATCAAAATGTCTTTAGTTAAAAAACTTTTAGGGGAACGTACAACATGGGACGGAGGTATGCTCATTGCTGTATGTGGTTCTGTAATACTATTTGGAGGTATTGCTGAGTTGTTGTCTTGGGTAGGTCTAGCCTATGGTGCTTGGACAATGTTAAAGACGGAGAGTGATGATTAAATTTTGGACTATCTGGAAATATGCTCTCGGGGGATTTTCAGATGATAAGACTGAACCCTATGACAATTATGTTGCTCTATTGAGAACATTAATTGTTGGTGTTAACTTTATGACTTGTTTTTTTATCATGGCAAATGTGGTGCATAACTGGTAATGGCATATTCAGAACAAGTGATGGACCACTACGAGAATCCTCGTAATGTCGGTAAGCTAGATAAAGAAGCAAGTGATGTGGGTACTGGCATGGTCGGTGCCCCTGCGTGTGGCGATGTTATGCAATTACAGATAAAGGTGAATGATGATGGAATTATCGAAGATGCTAGGTTTAAAACCTACGGATGCGGAAGTGCTATCGCGTCTTCCTCTCTCCTTACCGAATGGGTTAAAGGTCGCAGTCTTGATGAAGCTGGGAGTATTACCAACTCCGAAATCGCAGACGAACTTGCCCTCCCACCCGTCAAAATCCACTGTAGTGTCCTTGCAGAAGATGCGATCAAAGCGGCAATTGAAAATTATAGGATGAAACATGAAGTTATTCGAGAGACTAAATGAAGATGTATTTACATTGTTTGCGGCAAGGCATTACTATAATCCAACATGTATAGACGCCGAAGAGTTTCATGAAGACCTGAAAAAGTTTAAGTATATAAAACGCTTAATTAATCGATATGTTTCGGGAGGAAACTTGGCAGAGAGGTTGATACTAAATCACCTTGTTGTCATCTTTAATGTTTTTGGAGTAGAAGCGGGACTAAAAATGTTAGAATTCAGATTAGAAGAACATCATTGGCCGGTAGTAAAACCATTTTTGATTTTTCTTAAAATAGTGCCAAATGATAAATATACTGGAATAGAGATGGACCAAAAAGTAATAGAATTTTTAAGGAAAATATAATGAGTATACTTTCGAGAGCAGGAGATCTGGTTTATACTTTCCGGTTTTTAAAACTACTTGTAACAAAGTTTGAAGATACTGATGCATATAAGTTAGGTATCATTGATGAAAATGGTAAGAGAATAAAGACCAAGGATATTCAATCTGCTGATGAAAAGTCGGCATTCACTACTTTCCATAGACTAGTGTTCAACATCAAGAAATTACTCGCCAAGGTTCCTGGCGGTGGTTCTAGACTCGCTTCTTATGTCTCTGCTTTGTTTCTTCTTAAAGAACATTTTGGTGTTACCGAAAATAATTTAGAAAAAATTCTCAAAGAGTCTGGCATTGATATGATAGATTTGTTACAAGAACAATCTGAGTGGTTTGTGATGCAAGACCAAATGATCGCACCTGGCATCTATAGAGTCAAAAACGAAAAACTTCTGTCAGATTCTCTTGATGAGAGAGTCGCGGCAAAAGATAAGTTTCGTGTGTCCGAGAATAGTTACCCGATAGGCGAACTTTTCGGAATAAATGTGTACGAAGGTCAGCATTTAAATACTGGAAAAACAATTCACTTTACAATTGGCGAGATATATAAATAGTCTTTTTAAACTAAAACAGGAAATATCAAATGAAAACTTTTGATCAGCTAATTGAGGATTTACAGATAAGTGAATCTTTAGCAAAAATGGCAGCGAATCATGCGTTTCACCATCAAATGGCGGAGGTTGAAGGTAGCGCTGCAGACGCGCGAAAGGCGAAAAAAATTCACGATCAAATTAAATCTAAACATGGTTCTGAAGTAGCAAAGGCAGTTCTTGATCATAGCCATAACGCGAACAATGTTGATAATGGTTCGGGAGTTGGTAACCACCCAAAAGATTTTCATAAAGCGTTTGTTAAAAAACATCTTGGCGGTGATCACGATGCATATAAGAAAGCCGCTCATGCAAAATGGTATGACCATCCTCCACATACAAAATGAAAACTTTTAAACAGATGTTTGATGAAGAAATGACAACAGCAGCTGACGCTGGTATTCCTCAAGACACTAAAGACATGGGACCCAAGAAAAAGAAAAAATATGCGGTCTTGACTCGAGGATATATAGAAGTGAACGGAAAAAGAAAAAAACTGGTGAAATAATGTTTAAAATATATTTGCTGTTCGCAGTAATTGCGGCAGGTGGTGCTGCGTTTGCATATCATCAGGTGACTGTATCGGGTCTGCAAGCCTCTGTTGCTCAACTAGAAGCAAATAATAAAACTCTCAAAGAGAACCAAGTTCAGTTAGAACTTGCTGTCAATACTGCGCAAGCATCGCTTAAAGCAGCAGAAGAAAATGCCAAGAAACAAGGTGAGGCAATGAACAAGCTTACCTTAGCAAATAACGAGTTGGCAAAAGAGAAATCAAATTATATGAAGGTCTTTAAGGACCACAACTTGACCCGACTTGCTCGTGCTAAACCAGGCATGATTGAGACTCGGATTAACAATGGAACTGAAAAAGTATTTAGGATGTTAGAAGATGATACAAAAGAACTTATGGATATTGATAATACCCCTCCTGCTGACGGGATGCAACCTGATGCCAAGGCTGGAGTGGGGTCCGAAGGAACAGATAATCCAACCGGAACCACAGATAGTAACGGTAACTGAGAAAGTACCTCTACGCATTTATCAACCACCTCTTCCTCAAGAGATTGATTTACTCAATGTAAACTTCTTTGTCATTACCGAAGAGAACATCGAAGAAAAGGTCAAAGAGATTGAAAAGATGCTCGACGGTCAGTTTGTCGTGTTTGCTCTCACACCTGATGGATACGAGAAAATGGCAGAGAACTTCCAAGAGGTTCGACGTTATGTCAGACAACAGAAAGAGTTAATCATCTACTATCGCGAAGCAACTACTGAGTCTGAAGGGACTACAGCAGAAGAATGGGTGAAAAATAATGACTGATCAACAAATGATAGAATATTTATTTACTAATTTCCATTGGACGGGTAACGAAAAAATGAAACTAATATCTGAAAGGATAGAAGAACTTGTTTCCAATGCGCGCGATCAAGAAGTTGACTAAATTTAAATAATACTATATAATAATTCCACTGAAATTAAAAACCCCTTGACGAATGAGGAGCGCATCCATATGCCCAGCAATTATCTACCCACCAGTTACCAAGAATTTATCCACCTGTCTCGATACTCACGATGGTTACCAGAAGAAGGTCGAAGAGAAACTTGGGAAGAAACTATTGGTAGATATTTTGATTTTTTCACAGAACACCTTGAAGAAACCTGTGACTATAAATTACCTGCTAAACTTCGAGCAGAACTAGAAGAAGCAGTATTGACTCAGAAGGTCATGCCTTCTATGCGGTGTCTGATGACTGCTGGCGAAGCACTCAAGCGCGAGAACATCGCGGGTTATAACTGTTCATACATTGCAGTTGACAAACCTTCATCGTTCGATGAGATCCTCTATGTGTTGATGAACGGTACTGGTGTTGGATTCTCGGTAGAACGCCAGCATATCTCGCAGATGCCTGTTGTTGCTGACGAGTTTCATGATACCGATACTACAATTGTGGTGGGTGACAGCAAACTCGGTTGGGCAAAAGCAATGAAAGAACTTGTGGGTCTGCTGTATGCTGGGCAAGTACCTGCGTGGGACATGAGCAAAGTTCGTGAGGCAGGTGCACCGTTGAAGACCTTTGGTGGTCGTGCGTCAGGTCCTGCACCATTAGTCTCGTTGTTCGAGTTCTGTGTTGAAACATTCAAGTCTGCTGCTGGTCGAAAATTGACATCCGTTGAATGTCACGATATTGTATGTAAGATTGCAGAGATAGTAGTGGTAGGGGGTGTGCGCAGAAGTGCTCTTATATCGCTCTCAAACCTCTCTGATGACCGAATGAGACACGCTAAAGCAGGTCAGTGGTGGAATGATTACGGGCATAGAGCACTAGCAAATAACTCTGCTGCATATACAGAGAAACCTGACATCGGTATTTTTATGGACGAGTGGAAAGCACTTTACGATTCCAAATCGGGGGAACGTGGTATTTTTAATCGTCAGTCTGCCAACATGGCAGCAGTCAAGTCTGGTCGAAGAGAGGTGGGTGACCATGAGTTCGGCACCAACCCTTGTTCTGAGATCATTCTTCGCTCGCGTGAGTTCTGTAATCTTTCTGAGGTTGTAGTACGCGCGGGTGACAACCGCGAGTCCCTGCTTGAAAAAGTAAGACTCGCAACTATTCTAGGCACGTTCCAGTCGTCACTGGTAAACTTTAAGTATATCCCAAAAACATGGAAAAAGAATTGCGAAGAGGAACGTTTGCTCGGCGTCTCCATGACAGGGATTATGGACAACAAATACACCAACGGTAAACTGGGCAACCTTCCTACGCTTCTAGAGGAGCTCAGAGAAGAGGCAGTGAAGGTTAATGCCGAACTCTCTAAGAAATTAGGAATCAATCAGTCTGTAGCGATTACCTGCGTGAAACCTTCGGGAACTGTGTCTCAATTAGTGGATGCTGCTTCTGGTATTCACGCTCGTCACAACCCCTACTACATCCGCACAGTGCGTGGTGACAAGAAAGATCCTCTGACTCAGTTTATGATTGACAGAGGATTTCCTGTCGAAGACGATCAGATGAATCCGGCGCAAACCGTTGTGTTCTCGTTTCCGGTAAAGGTAGACAAAGGTGCTGTGTTCCGTACTGACATGACGGCTATCGAACAGTTAGAAATGTGGTTGGTTTATCAGAAACACTGGTGCGAGCACAAACCATCTGTGACGATCTCTGTCAAAGAGCACGAGTGGATGGAAGTAGGTGCGTGGACATATAAAAATTTCGACTCTATGAGCGGCGTGTCGTTTTTACCTTTCAGCGACCATACGTACAAGCAAGCTCCGTATCAAGACACTGATGAGAAAGGATATAAAGAGTTATTAGGTCTTATGCCAAAAAATGTAAATTGGGCAGAACTGAGCGAATACGAATTGAGCGATACCACAGTGGGCAGTCAAGAACTAGCTTGTGCTGCTGGTAACTGTGAAATCGTATGAGCGATTGGTATTCTTACGACTGCGAATGTCCTGCTTGTGATTGTGACATGTCATTAATAGTGCGAGATTGTGACGAACTTCCCATATTCTGTCCAATGTGCGGTGATGATATGAATAGTGAATGGAAAGAAAGGGAGAATGAAAGTTAGAGTAACCAGATATATAAGTAAATACTATGACATGGATTTTCAACAATAAACCCTTTGAACCCAGCGCGGAAGAATTAGAATCTCTCGCTGGGTTTGTTTATTGTATTCACGAAAAAGAAACCGGTATGAAATATATTGGCAAGAAACTATTCTGGCGAAGCAAAATTCTTCCTGTCACCAAGTCCCGAAAGAGACGAAAAAAGACCCGAGTAGAGAGCGATTGGATGTCCTATTACGGTTCTAGTGTTCTCCTTAAAGAACAAGTGGAGAAGAACGGAGCAAACGCATACGAACGATATATCCTTGATCTATGTAGAACCAAAGGGCAATGCTCTTATTACGAAGCAAAGCATCAGTTCGAAAATGATGTTCTTTTAAAAGACGATTATTATAATGAGTTTATAGGTTGCAAAATTCACAGCAAACATTTGGCTTGACATTCACAACAAAGAAAAGTATAATAAAGCTTCTAGCGTTAGGGAATGTAGTATATGCGATTTATATATAATATATGAGGTAAGTTGATATGACAGCAAACAAAAGATTAGAAGTATTCGAAGTATTCGAAGATTTCGTTAAAGTAAAATCTAGAAAAGAAAAGATTAATATTTTAAAGAAACACGAATCATGGCCTTTAAAAGATCTACTTAGGGGTATTTTTGACGACAAGATTCAATGGAACTTGCCTGGTGGAGAACCGCCATACACCCCTTGCTCAGTTGGAACCCCGCCATCTACCTTTCTTAAACAGAATGTTAATCTTAAATATTTTGTTAAAGGAGTTCGTGATTCAGAAAATATGCCAGCGTTTAAGCGTGAAAAGAAATTTCTTGACATTCTTGAAACCGTGCATCCCGAAGACGCTAAATTACTAGTGTCTATGATCAACAAACAAAACCCCGTGAAAGGATTAACCAAAAAATTAATACAGGAGGCATACCCAGACTTAATCCCAGAATGATTATGTGAATAACCAAATCGATAACAAGGAGACTTGCCTATGGTAGTAAACCAAATAGAACGTTTAAAGAAAGACTCTAGGGAACTTGGACATTATATTCACAAGTTAAATAAAAAAGGAAAGGGAGAAGCTGCCCATAAGATGCTAAGAAAACAAGCATTCTTAGACGCGGCGATACAACAAGTCACAAGGGGGTGATCCTCATCTAACGGAGTGCCCTTCGGGGCACTTTTTTAAAGGAAAATACATTATGATGCATGGTACTAATACACAGGTTGTTAACGTGTTGCCTTTTATTCCGCCAAATTCTATCGGGGTTGAAATTGGGATTTGGGAGGGAAATTCTTCTGCGAAATTTATCAATCGTAATCTTAAAGAGTTTCATATGGTTGATCCATGGCAAACACCGGAACCTCTCACTGAACGACTACTCGATCGTTACGCTGAAAAGATTGGATCAAAATCGCGAAAAGATTGGGACGCTTATTACGAAAGAGTTTATGATAAAGTTGTTGCCCGTTTTGGTAGTTTACCAAACGTAAAAATACACCGTAAATTCTCTATAGATTTTTTAAACGAATTCCCCGACAACTACTTTGATTGGGCATATGTCGACGGTGACCACGGATACGAAGGGTGTAAAGCAGATCTTCTTCTTTGTAAAAAGAAAGTGAAATTTGGCGGATCTATTTTCGGAGATGATTATTCTTGGGTGCACGGCATTGGAAAGGAGGGGGTAACAAAAGCAGTTAATTCTTTAATAAATACTGGATGGAAACCTAGACGGCTGGGCGAATCACAATTTGAATTTAAGGTAAGTTAATGCCAACATACGATTTAAGAAATATAGAAACTGGCGAGGTTAAAGAAATGATCCTCTCTATTTCAAAAAAAGAAGAACTAGTTGCACAAGGTGAATGGGTGCAAGTCCACCTTGGCACCCCTGAAATTGTTACTCAGTCTGGAGGCGTTTTATCAAAAACATCTGGAGATTGGAGAGATCTGCTCAAGACAATTAAGAAAGGCTCTGGTGGCAACAGCCAATTGTCCGCCGAAAAGAAGCGCAAGCATGGATTTGTAGACAACACAATAAAAACTTATTGATGAAAAAACAATCACAACAAATTCCTTCTATTAAAACCACTATTCCAGACATGAAGATTCGCCTGGATCAATTGGTGACTATTGCACCTATAACTCCACACCAAGAAGACGCGTGGCAAGGTTGGCGCGATGGCGATCATCTTGCACTTACGGGTACTGCCGGCACTGGTAAGACATTTCTTGCTATGTATCTTGCACTAGAAGAGGTCATGGATAAGAACTCGCCGTTTGATACATTACACATCATTCGGAGTGTAGTGCCTACTCGAGAAATGGGTTACTTGCCAGGAACTATTGAAGAGAAACTCAACGCATACACAGGACCATATCGTGCAGCTGCTACTGAGTTATTTAACGACCCGAAAGCATATGACAAATTGGTACATAACAATTATATCACGTTTGAATCAACCTCATATATAAGAGGCGTGACATATGATAGCAGTATCATTCTGGTAGATGAGATGCAGAACCTAAACTTTCACGAGTTGGATTCTGTTATCACACGGGTGGGTCAAGCAACCAAAATAGTATTTTGTGGTGATTACTATCAGAGTGATTTTAAACAAGAAAAAGATAAGAATGGTGTAAACCAGTTTTTAAGTATTCTAGACAACATGAAGAGTTTCACGCATGTTGAGTTTGGGTGGGAAGACATCATCCGTAGCGACTTTGTTCGCGACTACATAATGACAAAAGAATGGATGGGAATTAAGTGACTCTTATTAAAGAAGCAATGAAAATGTATTTACAGGGACAGCGCGCAAAACATATTTGTAATTGGGAAACTTTTCTCGATAATCCTGTAGGGGTGGCGGAACATGGTGACTTTATGGAAACGCTAGAAAAAGAACTAGAGCAAATCGCAAAATACGATGAATTGCTCTCAACATTGGAGAAATTAAATGAATCGTGAAGAAATTTTCGAAACACTAAAAGTAGACGAGGGTGTGAAGTATGAAATATATGCAGACCATCTCGGTTACCACACCTTTGGCGTGGGGCACCTTGTCATCAACGAAGATCCCGAATGGGGTCAAGAATTCGGAACACCAATCTCCGAAGAACGAGTATGGGAATGTTTTGAAAAAGACCTTGACACCTCAATCAGTGAGTGTCACGCTTTATACGGCGAAGGGACGTTTGACAACTTTCCCGAAGAGGTCCAACAGATCGTGGTCAACATGATGTTCAACATGGGTAGAACACGTTTGTCTAAGTTTAAGAAATTCAACGCTGCACTCGATGCAGGCGACTGGAAAGAAGCCGCAGTTGAGGGACGCGACTCGCGATGGCACAAGCAGGTGACCAATCGCGCTGAACGACTAATGGTTAGGTTGGAGAGTATCTGATGGCAAAGGCATTATCGTCTAGTAATACCAAAGTTGAGCACAAACCCAAAGGAACTTCTATTGGCAGAGGACACTTCAACACGTCTTCTATGAACAAGAAGAAGAAAGCAAATTATAAAAAATATAGAGGGCAAGGCAAATAACATGGATAAGATCAAGTCCGTAGAAAAAGTAAACTCATTGTTTGAGTATGAGTATGACAAAGATCAATATGAAGTAGCAGATTATTGGCGCGTGTTAGACGTTAGTCTTGATAAAGATCAAGGCGATTGTGAAGACTATGCACTCACTGTTGCTTGGTTGCTTGCTGGTCAAAGTAGATTAAAGTTTTTGTGGATGTTACTGACAAGAAAGTTCAGGGTTTGTTTTGTAACAGTGAATGGTGGTGGTCACGCCATTCTTTATCATGATGGAATGTATGTGGATAATTGGAAACGTAAATGGTCTAATAGAATTGACTATGAAAAAGATTACGCACAATACGATTGGACCTTTAAATATTATTACAACCCTTTTACGGTAGTCATTAAATTAACACAAGGAAAGTTTTGGAAGAAGTGATGGCCAAATATTCAAAGTTTGACGTGAGAAACAAGAAAAAAAGAAACGATAAGTATAAGTCTGAGAAAAGGTTTAGTTCTCCTAAACCTAAAGAAAATATGAGACAAAGCGAGTTGTATGATGCAGAGTTTGATTTACCAAGTTTACGTGGGCGGCAAAAGGTCTAACCTATACGATAAGTGTATTGAATCGGCTGCAACATATTGCAAAAGATACAACATCGATCATATAGTTCAAAAGAAACCAATTCTTCGAATCAGACCAGACATTTTTACTTCAAATAGATCTGAAGAGTCATATATGAAATATGGCGGATATCTTCCTATCTATGAAAAAGAAAACGCATTTAAATATTTTGATCGCTACGATCAGATAGCCATTGTCGACGCCGATATCTTTATAAAGGATTCTGCACCAAACTTGTTTGACGAGATTGGTGATCATGATTTTGCAGCCGTCTGTGAAAGAGACGCGCCCATTCAAAAATGGTACAAAGATAAAATTACCAATTACTCTAGAATGCAATACTCCTCTTTGACGGACGTTGACTGGAAATGGAACACCTCTGGAGGAGAGTTCTTCAACATGGGGTTAATGGTTATGAATAAGTCTTTTGCCAAATACCTCAAAGGTCAATCCCCGCAACAATTCCTAAAGCGTTATGAGTTCCAAAGGTTTGTTGATGGTCTTGGTGCTTGGAAATGGTCAACCGATCAAACCCTGCTCAATTGGTGGATCAAAAAAGAAAAGATGAATGTGAAACACCTAGACTGGAAATTCAATGCATTGTATACTGCTGTGGATGAAAACAAAATCACTGACGCTCATTTTATACATTTTTTCCTGAAAGACAAATTGCCTTTGGGTGGAGAAAACGTAGAGCAATTATTAAAACAAGTAGGAGTAGACTATGCAAGGAATATATGAGTGGACAGGAAAACCAGGATGGCCGTCAGGATATTCCAAACTTCAATCACATGAGCAGCTCTACTACGAACTCAATCAAAATCGAATAGCAGATGTTTTAAAGAACCTCAATCCTAAAAGAGTGAAAGACCTCGATATGATTCGTGTCGGAGGCGAACGAGACGGGGGATACATTATGCTCGAGCAACTGATACCCAAAGGTAATGTTGCATATTCATTCGGGGTTGGTAAAACAGCTAAGTGGGAAGAACAAATAAAAGATTATGGATATGACATCCACATGTATGATCATACTGTCAGAGGATCCCCTGTACAGCACCCCAATCTGATCTTTCATAAGACAGGGATTGGTCCTAAGAATGAGGGACCTCTGAAAACTATATCCACTATTATTGAAGATAATAATCATACCCAAGAAAAGGATATGTTGTTGCAATGTGATATTGAAGGAGCTGAATGGCAAGCATTTGCTAATGTCTCACAAAATACTTTAGGTCAGTTTTCACAAATTATTTTAGAGTTTCATTGGTTTCTTCATTACTGTTCTGATGTTAATCGTCTTTCACTTATAGAAAAGGCGCTGAAGAATTTATCTGCCAACTTCACCCCTTATCATATTCATGCTAACAACTATGTTGGTTTGTTTGGGGTGAAAGGTAAGACAATGGCAGAGGTTATAGAGGTATCTTATGTCAGAAATGATCTTGTAGAGTTCACAGATGAGCAATTGGTATTCCCAACTTCTTTGGATAAACCTAACTCGAAAGGTAATAAACCAGATGTTATCCTCGGTGCGTTTGGATGGTAAAGAATATTGCTGTTAACTGTAGATCAAGAGGTAATGGTCAACCTTATACTGTAGCAGGACTTGGGGATAGAATCCACACCCTTCTTCTCATGTATCAATATTCTGTGCATCACAACACTGAAGTTAATGTGCACCTTAGTTCTAGACAATGGGGTCAGAATGATAAGAAAAACAACTCATGGAAAGAACTTCTTGAGTTAATTCCCAAAGGGCATATTAATTTAATTAACCACCCAGTAGGGGATCTGCTAGAAAACGAATGGGTAATCTATCTTCGCAAGAAAGGATATGCAGACGTAGAGACCTATTACTATTTTAACAAGGTGCCGGTAGCTACGTTTGAGATTACTCAATATATAAAAACCTTACCTGAGCTTGATGTTGAGGATCTTTCTGAATATATGGATCTCCCCGACAAGTATGTAACAGAACAGTGGGACTCACAAGATCAATCTAGATCCATAAATCCAAGTCAAGTTGCCTCTGTGAGAAAAATATATGGAGATATGGGATATAAAATTATCACAATAAACGGAGGAGAACTTCACATCGAGCAGAAGAAACCCTTTTCGCCCAATTCTATCAAACACATTGCCTACTGTATGAAGCATGCTCATTACCATATAGGGGCCAACTCAGGTTTCTTCCATTTAGCTCATCTATACAAACCTTACGATAAAATTAGAGTATATACTAATAGAAATCATAATCATGTAACATGGGCTCAACAGAATGGAACTAAGGTGAATTTTTTATTATGAAGATTGAAGTACCAATCAGCGTTGGTGAGTTGTTAGATAAAATTACCATTTTAGAGATAAAAAGACAGCATGGACTCGACACTAATTTAGAGTTGGATAAACTCAAAGACATAGCAGAAAAATGCAATTTGCCTGACCGGATTGGTCAAGACTTGAAGTACATATTGAAGTCAATCAACATGGCCTGTTGGAATGTTGAAGAGGGCAAAAGATCGAAAGAAATCGACGGGTTGTTTGATGAGGAGTTTGTTCAACTGGCAAGGTGCGTCTATATGTTTAACGACGAAAGAGCACGAGTTAAAAAGATTATAGATAAATTGACTGACTCGGAAATAACTGAACATAAAAGTCATAGGACTAATTGATTATGAAAACTGCTTTGATTACAGGCATAATGGGTCAAGACGGCGCTTACCTAGCTAAACTTTTGTTAGGAAAGGGGTATAAAGTATATGGTTTATCTTCCCGCCGAGTAAATCAATCCTACGCCAATTTAGATTGGTTAAATGTCAGAGGCGTTGAATTTATTAACGCTGATATGACTGATCAGTGTAGTATCCAAAATGTGATAAAGAAAACCCTTCCCGACGAACTATACAATCTTGCTGCTATGAGTTTCGTTGGGTCGAGTTGGGACACCCCAGTATATACTTCTAATGTAAATGCTATGGGCGTGCTTTATGTTTTGGAGGCCGTCAAGAATTTCTCTCCCCATACTAAGATCTATCAAGCAAGCACTTCTGAAATGTATGGAAATTGTGGGGGATCTCAACCCAAAGACGAAAACACTAATTTTGTTCCTCGGTCGCCCTATGGTGTTGCAAAAACATTTGCACATAATATGGTGGTCAACTATCGTGAGAGTTATGGTATGTTTGCCGCCAATGGCATTCTGTTCAATCACGAAAGTCCTGTGCGTGGAATCGAATTTGTTACTCGAAAAATAACCGACGCTGTTGCTAAAATTTCGTTAGGGATTCAGGACAAAGTTTCTTTGGGTAATCTAGATTCTAAACGTGATTGGGGGTTTAGCGGCGATTACGTAGAAGCAATGTGGATGATGCTACAGCATAACGAACCTGATGATTTTGTGATCGCTACCGGATCTACCTACACTATTAAAGATTTTCTAGACTTGGCGTTTATGGAGATCGGTATTGAAGACTGGAGCAATTATGTTTATCAAGACCCTGCTTTCGTTCGTCCGGCAGAATTGGATGTTCTTCTGGGCAATCCAGCAAAGGCTAAAAGAGTATTGGGTTGGGAACCCAAAACACCAATCGGTAGTTTGGTTGCTATGATGGTAGAGGCTGACATTGAACGAAATAAATAAAAGAGACTGGGGTTGGTGGCATGTCCTTGTTGAAAAAGAACCTAGCGTAAAAGTCAAAGAATTAATCTTAGAACCTGGAGGCGCGTTATCTTTTCAACGTCATTTCAAACGAAACGAGCATTGGTTTGTCCTTAAAGGTAAATTCACTTTATATCTAGAAGACGAAAAGAGCAAGTCCGAAAGAGTTTACAGCGAGTATGAAACTTGTGTAATACCCCAAGGTACATGGCACCAAGGTTGCAATCCGTTTGACGAACCCTGTTCAATACTCGAAGTGCAGTATGGAAAATTGTGCGTAGAAGAAGACATAGAGAGAAGACATGCAAGAATTTAATATTGTTACAACATTCGCCGAAAAGCATAAGTGGGGGCATGACATGGTAACTTCTTGCGAAAAATACCTACCCAGCAATTGCACTATCTCAGTTTATCTGGATCAGGAACTTCCCGAAGACAGAGAGCGTGTAAAATATTATAAATTACCCGAAGAAAGAATTCAGAAATTTAAAGAATGGTTCATGCCTATTAAAAATTCTAAAATACCACCCAATGTCGAATGCAATAGTGACGTGTATAACAAAAACCTTTATTACTTTTGGGACGCTGACCGCTTTTGTTATAAAGTTTATGCGATGAACGAGGCTATTAGGTCGCAACAAAACAGATATATGGTTTGGGTAGATGCTGATGTTCTCTTTGAATCAGCGCCAAGTAATGAATGGATGAAATCCCTTATCAACGAAGGCACGTATACTTCTTTTCTTCATAGAAAAACAAGGCACGCTGAAACTGGGTTCGTAATATTTGACAAAGAACATTCATATAATAATGAGTGGTGGGATACTGTAATGGATCTATATGATAACGGCAAAATCACGCAGATTGAATCTGGATGGACCGATAGTCATGTGCACGATTATATGATTTCTTTATCGACAAAAAATGGGGTGAAACATACTCGACTATCGAAAAATGCCACACACGCTTGGAATGAATCTCCCCTGATCAAACACTGTCGTCATTTCAAAGGGTTGCGAGCAAACAATGAGCACGGCAGCAATAAATGAAGGGACAGATAGTTTATATCGAGGGCAGAGAAGATTCAGAGAAACAAGCAAAGAAAGCATTTGATTCTTTTACAAAATACGGATGGGACGTTAAGATGCATCCAGGGATTACGCCAGAAACCCTTAACGAAGAAGACTTCCCTTACCCTAACGTAAAGAATGGAAGACTTGACGGGATTAGTAAAAACGAACCCCACAAGTATAAAATCAAGAAGAGTTGTTTATTCAACAATTTAAAATTTTGCGAAGCAGTAATAGACGCAAAACAACCAATGGCATTTATAGAGCACGATGCTGTTTGTATCGCCCCTTACCAACCAACGCCGTTTGACGAGTTCTTATTTCTTACGTTTGAATATTGTTTCAAACCACCCACAGTGCTGGCAAACCACCCCCACTTATGCAAGTATAGCCATATTCCTTTTCCAGGCGTTCATGACTTTCCCGCTGATTTCCCGTTAAAGTATTACAAGAACACATTATATCAAAATCAAACAATGTCTCCTGGAACCGCAGCATATTGTCTCACTCCTAAAGGTGCTAGAAAACTATTGCATGCTTCCGAGAAATGGGGATTAGAACAATCTGATTTCCATATCAATTCTTTAAACGTTCATATGGAGTTTGTTTTTCCTTCTCCAGTAAGGTATAATAAAGTAAATCTAAATACTTCTCATGGTAATTAATGAAAGCATTTGTCATAACACTATCAAAAAACGTTGATTCGTTTTCAGCCGCTGACCGATTGATCGACAGTTCTAATCATTTTAATAATCAGTTTACGATTAGTAAATTCAAAGCAGCAGAACCTAAAGATGTCACTTCTGGGTTTTTTAATCGCGGTATCAAATGGAACTACCCATGGGATAAAGAAATCCTGGATATTCAAAGCGGCATGCGAAAGACGCCATATGAAACCAAAGACCCTAAGAAACGAATGGCGTGTTTTCTATCACATTGGATGTTGTGGAATAAATGCGCTGAAAACGAAGAACCTTTTTTGGTCTTTGAGCATGATGCTATATTCATTAGACAATTAGACCTTGCTTTCTTTGATAATTTGAGTTACAATATAGTATCTTTAAATGATCCACGAGGCGCTACCCGTAAATCGGCATTGTATCATGATATTATTCATGGCAAAAAAGTAGTGCCTGTGCCATGGATCGACGACCATAACTTACCACAAGGTTTACCTGGAAATTCTGCTTACTATATAAACCCAAAGGGCGCAAAAAAATTACTGAAACTCGTTAAAGAATACGGTGCATGGCCCAACGACGCGATTATGTGCAAACAACTTATGCCTAACATGCTTGGATGTATGGGTGTATATGCCACCGCTATACAAAAAATAAAATCGACGACGACACTATGAAATCATTTGTTATAACTATAATGGACAATCCACGTTCCGTTGCTTCGGCAGAAAGATGTATTAGATCAACCAAAGAATTTGGCACCACTATGTTTCCTGCCATAACCCCCAAAGACAAACCACACGAGTTGTTTAAAGAGGAGGGTTTGCCTATAGAGAACTTTTTCGAGAAATATTCTTACCTTGAGTCTTGCATGTCGGCGTTCTTATCTCATTATACTCTTTGGAAACTTAGCGTCTCTAAAAAACAGGAATTGCAAATATTTGAGCATGACGCTGTGGCAGTGAGTCATCTTCCCGAATTCATTAACCACAAAGGGTGTATTTCTTTGGGGCAACCCAGTTATGGCAGGTTTAAATATCCTGAAGGGCTTGGACCTGTTGATCTAGTTTCTAAGCAATACTTTCCTGGTGCGCATGCATATCGCGTAAAGCCTGGTGCTGCTCTCGCCTTGATACAACAAGCGAAGATAGATGCCGGACCAACAGATATATTTTTACACAACGATAGGTTTCCTTTCCTTGAAGAATACTACCCTTGGCCGGTTGTAGCAAAAGATAGTTTCACTACAATACAGAAAGAGGAAGGTTGCCTCGCCAAACACAATTGGCGGGGAGGAAAGAAATATGAAATCTTACGATAGATGTTTTATCACAGGTTGTGACTCTAACACCGAATGGATGCTAGAGTGGTTTATCAAAAACTATAAGAAACACAACAACACACCAATTATATTTGCAGACTTTGGTGTTAGTAAAGAAGTTAAAACATGGGTGTATCAGATAAGCGGATTTGACGATATAATCGATGTTCCAAAGCAAAGAGTAAATGGATGGTTTCTTAAACCCAAAACCTTCATGCTATCTCCTGGAAAAGAAACTTGCTGGGTTGACACAGACATAGAAATCCTTGGTGATATGAGTGGAGTATTTGATCATCTCGAAGATAATAAAATCGCAATGGTAGAAGACAAACCTTGGTCTAAAAGAAGAGGCGAGAAGTGGCACAATTCTGGTGTAGTTGCATTTAGAGGAAAACCCCCCATGCTGAAGAAATGGGTCGAGCAATGTAGTGTATCGCCCAAGGTGGGCGACCAAGAGGTTCTTCATGAGATACTAAGTATAAGTCCATTGATGAGATTGCAGCACATTACTGACCTTCCTAACAAATACAATTGGATGAGAATACAACTTCTTGATGGAATGGATAGTAGTAAAAAACTGGCAATGCATTGGACGGGGCAGAAAGGAAAAGATAAAATAAGGAAGATAATTTATAATGAATAGAGTAGTCCATGTAATTGGAAATGGCGACCAGTCAGTTCACTATATGAGCGAAAAACGTACAGGCATGAAACTTTTGTGCAATATGCCTCCATTCGCAATTCCTCGCGATGAAGTTTATGCAACCTGTATGGTAGATTTCAAGATGATGAAATCACTTAGCGAAGGACATGTCAACTTAGATATGTACCCGTGGGTATTAGGCACTCGTCCGAAAATTTGGATGGAAGACCCTAGTCAATCTTCTTTCTATTTAAAATATGCCCCCCTGATAAAAGAATTTAATCTAATTGTTCCAGATTACTGTGGCGAACCTGGAAGCCCCCAAGCAGCAACTAATTTTAATTGCGGACACATGGCGGTACACTACGCCTGCAATCGTCACAAAGCGACCGAAGTTCACATGTATGGGTTCGACACTTTGTTTGAGTTTAATATGAGATCAGTCACTGATTTGTATTTGTACAGTGACCGTACAGACACTAACAACTTTAGATTGATTAGCAATTGGCGACCCATTTGGCATAACATGTTTGCTGAATTCCCTAATACAAAATTTGTTTTTCATCATAATCATGACGACATTAAGATTCCCAAGCAGAAAAATATGGAGTTCGTTGTTTATAAAAGTAAGAAAACGATTATCCAAGAAAAGAAAAAACTTGAAAAAGAAGAAGAAATTTTAAAAAAATTAAACCGAAAGCAAAGAAGAGAATATGAATCAAAAAAGAGAAAGGGACTTGTTTGAACATAGTACAGTTGATTTGGGGTATGAAGATCTATCAGTAACACAAATTGATGGCAAGCGTTATTATGTGACGCCAGAAAACAACTATCCTTCAATTACAACTGTTCTCAGCGTTTTGTCCGAAGACTCGATCAACGCCTGGAAGAAAAGAATTGGCGAGGAAGAAGCGAATAAAATTTCTTATCGGGCGGCAACACGGGGCACCGCAGTTCATGAACTTATTGAAAAATATGTAAACAACGACCCCAATTATCTTTCTGGGTATATGCCGAACATTGTGAGTAATTTTCTTACCGTAAAGGATATATTAGACGAACGAATTGGAAAGGTATATGGTCAAGAACTTCCCCTATACAGCGACCATCTTGGGGTTGCTGGTCGTGTTGATTGCGTTGCTGAGTTTGATGGGAAAATATCAATCATCGATTACAAAACGAGCAGAAAACCCAAACTGCGAAAATATATCGAGAATTACTTCCAACAAGAAGCCGCATATGCCATCATGTGGGAAGAGAGAACCGGAGTTCCTATTACCCAACTCGTTACCATAATTGCTGTGGATAATGAACCCGCGCAGGTCTTTGTCGAGCACAGAGACAACTGGTCGGAAAAACTCCTCAACACTATCGAACTCTACAAAACGTCAAAAATGTAATGATATCAACAACTTAGCATAGGTTTCTTTTTAGCAAAAAGCGCGGTATAATAATTACATAAGCAAAAAGGAAAGAATATGTCTTACTTAATCCACCAGTTTCACCTCAGCAACGAAGCTTCAGACCACTTGAATAAGGTTGGTTGGGGCGGCGACTTCGGTGACTTTCCCGAGATCGCAATCCAACGTGATGTCAAGTTCAGCGGTTCAGAAAACTATGAACCTTGGATGGAAGAGCATTTCTCATCAGTTGCTCGTGTGACGGGTGTTGATACCCTCGAAGATGTGTTTCATGTTGGTAATGGATATGGTCCTGAAGGGTCTTGCATCCAGAAATTCACTCGAATGCATTCGGTTTCTGTGGGTGATATCATTGTCAACGAGAAGTGTGGTACTGCATGGATGTGTGATAGTGAAGGTTGGTCTAACATTGATTTTGGGAGGATATTCTAATATGGTCGGTAACGGAGTCGGATGTGTGTATAAAAAACCTGTCAAGAAAGAACCAATCGTCTATTACGAGTCTGAAATCGAAACGATCGTCGGGTCTATTCTTTGTTTTGCTATCGCTTTAGGAACAATTTTTTTAAGTCATTTTATCTAAGGATTTCGTTTATGGAAAGAAGAAAAAACAGAAATGGGTGGGTCGCCAGAACTTCTGATTTTGAAAATAATTTTATGAATACTGTGCATAGTATTGCAACATTTTCATTAGTTTTGGCAATAGTTATTATTGCGACATTGTCCTTATAAAGATTCAATATATAATTAACCACATTGTTAAAGTGAGATAAAATATGATTATTAAAGACAAAACAATTGTAATTTGTCTTCCAGGAAAAACATACTCTGGCAAATTTATTACATCAATTGTCGAATTGGTCGCTTACATTCAATCTCAAAAAGGGAGAGCTCTGATATCTCAGCATTACTCGCCTATGGTGAATTTTGCTCGATGTAAAGTCGCTGGCGCTTCCACGTTGAGGGGACGTAATCAATTACCCTTTGGTGGTATGGATTATGACTATATGCTTTGGATTGATTCAGATCAAGTTTTTGATAATAATGCTTTTCAGAAACTTGTAGATATGGACAAAGATATTGCTTCTGGGTGGTACTGTCAACCCTTTACAATGACAGATGGAAGTAGAATGACCCCCGTTGTAGAAGTAATGTCTGAATCATTCTTCCTAGAGCACGGTTCTTACCAATTCCTTTCTTCTAATCAAATTAAAGAAAAAGAAGAGCCTTTTGTGGCAGACTACATCGGTTTTGGGTGGGTCTTGATCAAGAAAGGTGTCTTTGAAAAAATGGAATATCCATGGTTCGCTCCTAAAGCAATTAAAATTTCTGATGATATCACAGAAATGTGTTCTGAAGACGTTGCTTTCTGTCGCGACGCTATTATGGCCGGAATAGATATTTGGGTTGATCCATCTTGCAAAGTCGGACACGATAAGATGTTTATTGTTTAATAACTTGCCGCACTATTCCCTGTTAGCTCAGTTGGTAGAGCAAATGACTGTTAATCATTGGGTCCGTGGTTCGAGCCCACGACAGGGAGCCAATTCGGAGGGGTGGGTGAGTGGTTAAAACCATCAGACTGTAAATCTGACGCGAGAGCTACGCTGGTTCGAATCCAGCCCCCTCCACCAACTTGTTTTAAATATTTAATTGAGGTATAATAATATTATGCGTTTAAGAGAAATGATTAAAGGCGAAGCACTTGATCAATTTGTAATTGAACACCTTAAAGAAGATCTAGATATAAATGAAGATACACGATATCCAGATACAAATTTAGTAAATGCATTACATCGTGTGATTGCATACTATAGTGTTCCTGGCGAATATGAGGATGGAAAGTATGACGACAAAAGTTAGTTTAGTAGGTATAACAACCCCTAGCGCAATTACTGGATGTAAAAATGCCGCTGAGTTGATAGCGTACGCAGCGCGTGTAAGTAATCCCGCCAATCAGAATAATACCAAAACTGCTAAAAAACTCCTTAGTTATCTGATCAAAGAGGGGCACTGGTCTCCGTTTGAGATGGTCAGTGTTACAATGGAAATTACTACGACGCGTGATATCTCTAGGCAGATTCTACGACATCGTTCGTTCTCGTTTCAAGAATTTAGTCAACGATATGCGGTTTCTGAATCGTTTGTAACAAACCGAGAGGCGCGCAAACAACATCCCACTAATCGTCAGTTAAGTCTAATAGATGATGATGCAGAACGCCAGAAAAAAGCACAAGAAGTCTTCCGCGAGATGCAAGCCGAAGTATCTAGAGTCGCCAAAGATTACTATGAAATGGCACTAAACACTGGCATTGCAAAAGAGCAAGCTCGAGCATTACTGCCCGAGGGATTGACCGAGACTACGTTGTACATGTCCGGCACTCTTCGCTCGTGGATCCACTATTGTGATCTTAGGATGGGCCATGGTACTCAGAAAGAACACATGGACGTAGCAAAGACCGCTTGGGAAATCCTTGAAACACACTTTCCAGATGTAACGGCAGCTGTTGAGGAAATTCAAAGTTGAATATCTTTTATTTGCACAAAGACCCTGTTATTTGCGCGCAAATGCATTGTGACAAACATGTTGTCAAGATGAATATTGAATACGCGCAGTTACTTTCTACAGCGCATAGAGTTATTGATGGTACTATGTGGATGGGCAAAACCGCAAATGGAAGATCTATTAAACGGTACTTTCTAAAAAATGGTGAAATGAATTCTGTTCTCTATAAAGCTTCTCATATAAACCACCCATCTGCCATTTGGGTTCGAGATTCTATAAAGAATTATCAGTGGCTATATGATATGTGGATAGCGTTGGGTGATGAATATACTTATCGCTATGGGAAAGTGCATGAATCCATTAGAAAACTGTCTGATTATCTTTTATTTCCTCCTACTGATATGTTTGATGGTCCATTCACTCAACCAATTCCTGCTATGCAACATTACCCCCAATGTATCGTAGAAAAAAACTCTATCGCTTCTTATCGTAACTACTATTGGATTGCAAAACAGGATATTGCAAAGTGGAAAAAAAGAGAAACCCCTCAATGGTGGAATGAGTTTATCACCAGAGAAAAGGATCAAACAATGGGTGTTATAGGGCAAGATTACGGATTAATACTGGAGTAAATATGACAGGCAAAGGAAGCAAACCTAGACCATTATCAGTCTCTCAATCTGAATTCGACAAACAATGGGATCTTATCTTTAGAAATAAAAATATGAAAAAATATGAACATAAAAGAAATGTACAGATCGCAGAAGAGATATCTAGGCATTGGTCGCGCGATGGCAAAAAAGAATCTGTTTTGTTGAAATCAGAAAACGGTTACTTTGTTGATCTATATGAACAATCAAAGTTTGTCAGAACCATCGACTGTTCTGGGCACTCATTGCAATGGGCAGAAGATTGTGCTGAGAACTATGTTCTTTATCAAGAAGAATATATTCCTTGAATCAAATCTTCAAACTGTTCAACTTTAGACAATCGATTAGGCCAATAAATATAATCTTTTTCAGGGTTCTTTTTTAGATTAGTTAGCAGAGGTTGGATAGCATTAAATAATTTTTCTAATCTCTCTTGTGCTGAGCTTGCTTCTGCAGACGTTGCCTGAATCGTTTGTTCTGCTTGCTGAACAGCATCTAATTCTTGTTCGTCTACGGCAGTAAAACCGAAATCGAAAATATCGGTGGTTGACATGTCAACTCCATTTGTAGTAGAATAGTTTATATATTTAGGAGACCAATTATATGAAGATAGTAATAGCAGGTTTTGGAACAGTTGGTGTTGCTGTTGAGTACGCGCTTCAAGGATATGATCCAAATCAAGTTGATGTGTATATCGATGATCCCGCAAAAGGATACAATTATTACCGCGATGTACAAATTGATCCGGTTGACGCTGTTATCGTTTGTGTAGCAACTCCTATGCGCGAAGATGGCTCTTGCAATACAGATCACGTAGAAGAAGTGTTTAATAAGTATGGTAATACAAAGTATCTGATCAAATCAGCCGTTGACCCTATTTGGTTAGATTGGGAAGCAGGAGTACGTGCTGGTAGTTTTACATACTCACCTGAGTTCCTTGGTGGTTCTAACATTTATCGAGATCCGTGTGAAGAGTTTCTTAATCAGACCTTTGCGATTTATGGGGGCGATGACTGTCGATTTTGGGACGAGTTGTTGGGTAAGGTATTACCTAAACTAGAAAGAGTTAAATACTGCTCGTTACAACAGGCTTCGTTCGCCAAGTACGTTGAGAATTGTTTTCTTGCTACTAAGGTTACTTTTTTTAATGAAATGTACAAGATCTTTCATGATATTGGGTTTGAGGGTTTTGATCAGATGGTCGATGCGATTACCATTGATCCCCGTATAGGACGTTCACATACTCAGGTTCCTGGACCAGACGGCAAGTTCGGGTATGGTGGTCACTGTTTGCCGAAGGATATGGCAGCATTGAGATCCATAACGAACCGCAGCCCTCTGTTAGACGTCATCGTAGATATTAATGAGGAAAACAGAAATGTCGAGCAATAAATGGGAAGAACCCTCTGGGGAGATAGAGAGGGCGAAAATTAAACGCAAGCGTAAACCTATGAGTGAAGAGCAACGCGCTGCAGCGACCGAGAGATTGCGTAAGGCAAGAGAAGCGAGGGGTCCAGCAAAGAACTTATCACTTCCCGAAAATATCCGGAATCTAGATAAAGGCCATTACTTACATCCGGATAAGGTAAAAGAATGGATTAAGATTTGGAAAGCAAAGATAAACGGGATGAAATACTGGAAAAATTCTAAAGATAAGAATCAGCGCCAAGAATATCAGATAGCAGAAACTTACATAAAAAACATGCAAAGTTATTTAACGACTGGAACTTGGTGTGACTTTTGGTATGGAGAGAATAGAGAACATAAAGTTGTTTGGAAAGTTATAGCAAATGCTTATGAGGGTAATGGTGAGATTAAAAGAACCAAAGGGCATTTTTACACCGACGTTGGTTTTTATGGAAGGGAAGAAGAAGATGAATCTTGATGGATTGATGTTGACAAAAAACAAATTCACAAAAATGGTCGAATCTACTGTATTGGAAAAACGAATTTCTTATATGGATGCTGTTGTTCATCTTTGTGAAAAAAATAATATCGAAATAGAGGAGATTAAGAAGTATATTTCTCCCGCAATAAAGGGCAAGATTGAAGTCGAAGCCCAAAACCTGAATTTCATGCCGAAGGGTAATGCCCTGACGTTTGAATGATTGCTTGTTTTTTATAAAAAAAAGAAGTAATATATATGTCTATATTATGAATAACGTGGATAAACTAAGTACCATACATTGTAAATACAAGGAAATACTATATGTCTTTTGAAAATTTAAAGCGCAATCGCGCAAGTGCTATCTCTAAACTCGTATCTGCTGCCGCTGGTGATAGCGGACCATCCGATAAAAAATCTTATGTTGACGATAGAATCTGGAAACCTACTGTTGATAAAGCAGGCAATGGTTATGCAGTTCTTCGTTTTCTTCCTGCAGCAGAGGGTAATGAACTCCCATGGGCTCGCTACTGGGATCACGGGTTCAAAGGTCCAACCGGACAATGGTACATTGAGAAGTCTTTGACTTCAATCAGTCAATCCGATCCAGTATCAGAGGCAAACTCAAGACTATGGAACTCTGGTGATGATCGCGATAAAGAAATTGCTCGCGAACGTAAGCGTCGTTTGCATTATGTTGCAAATGTTCTGGTTGAGCAAGATGCAGCAAACCCATCTAATGAAGGACAGGTAAAACTGTTTATCTTCGGTAAGAAAATCTTTGACAAGATTATGGATGTTATGCAACCACAATTTCAGGATGAAGATCCTATTAACCCATTCGACTTTTGGGAAGGTGCGTCTTTCAAACTGAAGATCCGAAACGTCGAAGGTTATCGTAACTATGATAAGTCTGAATTCAGTTCTCCCAAAGCATTATCAGAAGACGACGATAAGTTGGAAGAAATCTATGGGAAGGTTTATGACCTGAACGAGTTTACTGACCCAGCGGGATATAAGAGTTATGCTGAACTAGAAGCAAGACTGCATATAGTACTCGGTCAATCTGTTGCTTCTGATTATCCTGATCTCGCAAAAACTGAGGAACCTACTCCTATGAAGGTTAAACCAGCCCCCGAGATCGCTTCTGCTAGTTCTGATGAAAACGAAGATGATACAATGTCTTATTTCGCTAAGTTGGCGCAAGAAGACTAAAAAGTTGCTCGTCAGGCAATCGTGCGAACAAGAGCATTGCTTTTTGTTCATCAGCCGTAAACTTGACGCTGGTTGATGACCTTGGGTATCCCGCGTTGGAACACATGTAAGACGGGAGTGTATTCTCCTTAAAACCACCAGAACAATCACTAAGGCACTTTCGGGTGCCTTTTTTATTAGTATCCTAAAGGGCAACGATCGTTGCCTTTTTTATTAGTATCCTAAAGACAATCCGTCAATTGCACTTGGTGTATCCATAATCATAGATTGGTTGTTAACACTAGTGTTGGTCGTTGTGGATGGCGCGTTGACTACCACCGGAGCATTACGGTCTTCGCTCTTCGTTTCTTCTCTTTGCTTTGTTTCTTTTTCTAGTGCTTCGGCAGAAAGTCCTCGAATTGTTGTATCCGGAGAAGACAACCCCAACAAAGATGATGTTGAATCCGCCGCAGCATCTAATAGAGCAGATCCACCCTCGGATATTGAAGATATACCACCACCGATCATTTCTTTAACTAATGTAAATACTGACTTCTCTTTTTGTTTCAAGAATGTTCTTACTTCTTCGATAGACGCCCCAGAAGCAACTAGTCTCCTTGCCTGACCAAATGCAACCGGACCAAGACCAGTAAATTCTTCTGTCATGTTGTTCAGTTCGTTAGAAGAGTCGGTCTGAGATATACTAATAGTTCCCTTGCCTTTTTCAAAATCAAAATCACCAAACGATTCTTTGAACTTCTCGCCACCACCATTCTCTGTAACCATTTCTTGCTGTAAGATCCTCGAACTCATACTTTCTGAGTATTGGTTTCCAACAGATCCAGAATCTAATGAAGCGATCGACGATGTGTTTATCTCTTGGGTCGATTCCACAACATTTTCTGATGATTCTTTTCCGCTTATCACGGCATTGCTGCCTGTTTTCCCACCGCCCATATCAACTTGATCAGGCATAAACGGATAGAAAGGACCAAACCCCACCTTACCAATAACAGGAACATCAAACTCTATTCTTGGAACGCCGATCTCTGCAAACATGTTGGTCATCATGCTCTTGATTTTTGATAGGTCGAAGAAATCGCCCGAAACAAATTCGGCGATCGCATTGGTGACATCATCTACGATATCACCAATAAAAGAGAACATTGATGTGACTGGTTCGAACATTCTTGTAAGGAATTCAGAAATAGCAGTGGGTATAGAAGTTATCCATTCTTCGAAACTATCCATTATTTCGGCAAACGATTCTTGATAACTAAAGTTGTCCAGTGCCTTCTCTACATCAGCAAACCCAAGTGCTCCGGCGACCCAAGAAACAAGGTTCTTTATTTGATCCAGCGGCCACATGATAAACATATCAAGAACTTCTTCAATGCCTCGAGTAAGACCTCTTAGAACTTTTGTGGCAAATCCATCTTCTGCGTTAGCAGTAAATCCATCAACAAACCCTTTGATAAACTCGATTGCTGCCAATGCTCCGGCAAGAACTAAAGCAACCGGAGCAAGAACCGTCATTGCTGTTGTTGCAAATGCAGTTATAGCAGGAACAATAGTTCCCGTTATAAAAGCACCCACGCTAGCTAAGGATCCACCTATTGCTGCTAAGGATGGTCCCAACACAGTACTTATTATAGCAGAAAAGGTTCCAAGACTTTTCATAACTGTAGAAAGAGTTCCTCCAAATCCAGTAATATCAGCAATGTATTTGAGAAGACCTTTTTCTCCGATCTCTTTTTCAGCGTCTTCCTTTCCTTTACCAAAATCTGCCTTGGCGGCCGCAACTATTCCTTTCTCTCTCTCTTCTTCTTTCTTTTTATTTTCATCTTGTTTGTCTTGTATCAATTCGTTTTTTGCTTGTTCAATTTGGAATTCGTTGAGTATCTGAACTTCTTGCACCAAATCTTTGGAAAAATTCTTGATGGATTCCGCGATACTTTTAATATTCTCGTCAATAGATTGGAAGATCTTAAGAGCGTCAGTCTCTTTCTCAGATTCCCTTTCCGAAATAGTTAATCTATTTTCGTTGGCAATCTTCAACGCTAGAGTGACTTCTGCTAGCTGAGTAGAAGCTGGCAGAAAATCACCACTCATTATATTGTTTTTATCTTCCGCCATTTTTCTGTTTAATCCTTTCGTTCTCTTCTTTAACGTGTTCAATCAACATCATGACATAAATTTCCCTCTCCCAAGGTAACATTTCGTTCAATTCCGTTAATGAATATTTGTGATGCTGCATTAACTGAAAATTCAACCTATAATGATTTACCAAATTGTCATGAGAGAGGCATATTAGAAAAAATTCTGCATTCCTTCTATTGTTCTTTTATTTTCAGCACCGCAATGCTCACAAGTAAACTCTAGTTCATACGTTGTCTTGGGCATTTCCTTTAAATATTCTGCCAACATAAGGAACTGAGATGATGTCATTGATTCTAAAAACTCTTTAATGCTATCCTTTGGTTCATCTCTGGTTGCAATTCGTTCTTCTTCTGTTTCAATGGCAACCATACAACTTGCTACTAAATCAAAAGCACCTTCTGAATTCCCGTTAAGCATATGAGATCCATCGGTAAGATTACTATAAGAAGGATAACCCATTTCTATTGTAATCTCATCACTAATAGCAATTTTATTTGACGCCTTGTTATCTGGTATCTTAATCTTGACTTCTTCTAAATTGATTGATACCTCGTTCTTAGTATTACATTCATTACAAATTACACCAACCTTAGTTTTTTCACCCACAGATTTTGCTCTAATCTGCGTGAACATATATTCTACGTCAAACGTTGTCAGCGCAGAGGGATTAATATCGCCCTGCACACAAGACACTATAGTGTCCAACACTGCTGCCAATGTTGCTGTCTCATCTCCTGACTCAAACGCCATCAATAAAACTTTTTCTTCTTTGACCAAATATGGCCTAAACCTCACACTTTTTTGAGTTGAGGGGATAGTCAATTCAAACTTCGGACTATCATTTAACTTAGGTAACGCCATTTCATTCTCCGTCTATAATAAAAATCATTTTGTGAATTATATATCTCCACCCGTTGTATTAGAGATTTATAGTTTTCCTCTTTTGAACGCACCAGATTGCTGCCGCCTTTCTTCTATTTGAGAATTGACATTTGTTCTCCAGTTTTTATAACTAAATTCTACTGTCAATTCTACGGCCGTGTCAGGAGAGTTGTCTGAATAGTTTACTCCTGTTATTGAGATAGGATATGCTTCTTCTAGGATACAAGTATAGATTGTTCGTTCTGGGAGATTAATTACTGAACCTTCTCTCCCTGTGGATATATCAGCAGATTGTTCAGTGTTCGAACCACGCGGCGTTATTTTCTTTTTTAATTCTTGGACGTTTTGGCTTGGCGCCAATTGTTTTACTGTTATCTGTCGAGTGAAATCGTTGTAGTATCCGATTTCGTAAGAATTGTTATCTACAATTGAATCCATCCACGTTTCAAAGTAATATCTAACGAAAGAATCATTAAGGACAGTGAATGTCATGGAAACATTTTCTTTAGCATATCCATAAGGGATAAGTTTCGTAGTTATACCAATTCTACGATCTGTGGTAAGAATTTGTCTTCCTGGCATATTAACAGAGCGACACATGGTGTCTAACCGCTTGGCTGCGTTCTCTGCACTTAGTTCAATTCTATACTGATTCGTCTTTGCAATTCCGCCAGAAGAGGATACTAAATTTTTAATTTCTTCTATATTATATGCCACTGATTATTTTCCTTGAGTCTGCGTATACTTTATTGGGGTTTCCTTTAGCCCAATCTGCCGTTGGTAAAAATACTGCAATTTCATATTCAGGAGCACTTACTTTGGCAAAATTTCCTTTAACGTGATCAGTTAAATAGTGTTTGAAGCAAGGGGCAAAATACTTTAATTTTGATGATCTTTTTAGGAACGAGTATGACAACTTAAACTTGGTTGAATCGTCATATTTCTTATTATTGGTTATATCCAACAACCCATCTAAAAATTTCGCTCTTAAAGTTTGAGGAAGATAGTGCAGGTTTAACCCATAAAAACCACCCTGTGCAGGACCAACAACAATAACTAATGGGAATTTATCATAGTAAGGAAGCTGGTCCTTTGTCTTGGGGTCATAGAAGAACATGTACATGTGTCCGGCGATTTCACTACTTGATTTCTTTAGCTCTTCTTCTTTCATCAACGCTTCGCGATTAACTCCACGAATTGCTTGTGCTTTTTTACGAAACCAATCGCGAGACTGCGCTGTCCTTGGGGTGATCCCAGACCTAAACGCTGCTAGTTCTAATGTTTTGAATAAATTGCTCATGAATACTATTTAGTCTTTTTTCTAGAATATGGTTTCAGTTTTTTTAGAGGTTTGAGTGGTTTTTTCATTATACCTTTTTCTATCAACTCGACCTCAGTCCATATCTCAAATCTCCAACCACGGTCTTTTGCATATTCGTTTGCTGCTTCCCATTTGTTCATGTTACGAACGTAGGTGAGTGCTTCGGTTAAATATTTTTTATTCCGAGTATTGACCTTCTTGGGCGGCGTAGTCTCTTTGTTTGGTTTCACTTCAATCAATGATACACTACCGTCTTTCCAAGTAATTCGGAAGTCCATATAGTAACGATGAATTTTTTTATCTACGTCATAGATATAGGGGATAACGGTTTCTTCACTCGACCAGTATCTAACATCAGACGATCCATCAAAATGCATCATGCAATATTTTTCCCACATTGACCTATATACAACTGTTGTCGGGTCTCCCGCGTATTTACTTGGGTTTTTGGGTTTATATCTTCCAGAATATGCCATTTTTCAACTATAAATAAATGTAATCACCAATATTTATAGAGTGCAATTATAATGGCTACCGCCCAACCTCAAAACTCTGATAATTCTGATGAAAAACTCATTGGATCTTACATTGCCTCAGAACCAAATTCTGAACAAAACTTAATTTTTCCAATAGAAGACGTTGCCGACTATAAAGGACGAATTGTTTTTTCTGTTGTTGACGAAATCGCTTCTAATTTTAGCGAAATACTTTCTGGTGTTTCTGGCGAACAAAATCCAACTTCTAGAGATAATGAAAAAGACGAGCGGGGTGATGCAATAAAGAAAACGCCCCAGCAACAGAAAGAAGAGGCAGAAAGAAGGTCTCAGGCATTACAGCAAGGATTGCAACCAAAAAGAAGAACATTTAAAGAACCAAAAACTAAACCAGGAAGAAGTGTTACTCTATACTTGCCGCAAGCAATTCAATTTTCTGACGCAGTTCAATATGAGAATCAAGACCTTGGGATTAGCGGTGGCGCTGCCGAAGCTGCGGTAAAGGGTGGATCTGCTTCTGGTTTTGGCGGGGGTGTTTCTTCATTAGTTGATCAGTTTACCGGACCTTCTTCTTCTGGTGTTGGCAAATTGGTAGCAACACAACTTGCTGGGATGTCTGGAGAGGGAGTTGCCGCTGGAGTTAAATCCGCTACAAGAATTACTGTGAACCCTAACACAAGGGCATTGTTCAAATCGGTCAATATGCGAACGTTTTCTTTTTCGTTTAAGATGATACCACAGTCAGCACAAGAAGCGAGAAACATATCAGAAATAATTAAACTATTTCGAACAGAACTATATCCCGAAGAACTGTTTTTGGGCGAAGAAAAAGATGGTTCTGGATCAATCCCCATCGGTTATCGATTCCCCAGCAGATTTTTAATTAAAATGTTTTATAATGAGGTTTCAGTTGCAACAAAACTTTTGCCCTGCTACCTTGAAAATTTTTCTGTCAATTATAACTCAACTTCTATGGGCATGCATAAAGATGGAAACTTTCAAGAAGTTGACATAAATATGACATTCAGAGAATCAAGAACCTTATCCAGAGCAGATATAAGCGAAGGTAAATACTAATGTCTACATATTTTAAAAATTTTCCTTTAGTGAAATATTCTTTTGGGGACCAAGAACCATTAGTATATTTTCAAAAGATATCCACGAGTGTTGATTTAATTGATGTTTTGAAAGAACAGGTTTCTCTCTATACCAAACAGACAATTTTAGACAATGAAAGACCAGACACGTTTTCATATAAATTATATGGCACTAGTGATTACTATTGGACTTTCTTTTTAATGAACGATAAATTACGAGAGTCTGGATGGCCATTGCCTTCTGAAAGAGAATATGAGGTTTTATATGAAAGGTATCCTAATTATACTATGACAACAGACTCTTTCGTTGCGACAACCTTTCCGGAAGGAACTATTGTGAAAACCAGCACTGGATATTTTGCGACGGTTGTTAGAAAAAAATTAGATTTGGGGCAAATAATCATAAAACCCAATGGGTTAAAAGAAACGTACATTAGTGAACAAAATTCATATCAAATAGTTTCGGCATCACCTTTAGAATATCCAAACAACTTTACTGGGGTAACTTCGATATCTTATAGCGATGGAAGTATAACCCAAGTTGCATCTGTTTGGTTGTCTCAAGCAGAATATAATGCTGCTCATCATTATGAAAATTCTAATGGGGAATACGTCGACGTTAATCCTTATTCTCAAGATAGATCTGGCAAAAAGTTGATTACAATTAAAGATTTTTTTCAAGCAAAAAATAACGACCTCAAAGAAATAATTGTTCTGAAACCAGAAATTGTCGATTCTGTGGCGGGAGAGTTTAAGAAGTTGCTTAGAACATGACTCAGCAGGTTTTACAACAATTTAAAATTATTAAAGCAGAAATTTCTGCTGAACGTTTGGCGCCAGTGACCGTTGACGTAAGAGCAATGATTGGAGAATTAAATTTATTTGAAAGTTTGGAGAAACCATATTTAACAGGATCACTTATTTTACTAGACGATTCATCTATTGTTGATAATCTCAATTTTAGTGGTACTGAGAAATTAACAATAGAGATTGCAGGCGTTGCTGATATCAACGAGCCGAGAATCGGCGGACCTGCTGGAAAAGAAAAAACTTTTTTGATGACAAAGATCGAAAAAACTATAAGAACTAACGACAAAACAGAAGTAAACTTGATATCCCTTGTCGAAGAACATTTTTTCTTTGACAAATTGATCAAAATCAGCAAATCATATACTGCATACCTTGAAGGTATTATGACTGAGATATTTGTTGGTTCGTTGAATAAAAATGTGGATCAGTCTTATTTGACAAAATCATCGCAGGGTGTTAGGAAAATAAATATTCCCTATATGCACCCACTCCAAGCAATTGATTGGATACGTGATCGTGCAACCACTGAACTTGGAGGTCCGTTTTTCACATACTCTTCGATTTTCGACAACAATATAAGGATTGCATCTCTTGACGGGTTGTTAGAAAAACAACCTTTCAATAGTAGATCACCGTTTATATATTCATCAGCAATGGCTCAAAAATCAGAAGATCTTACCGAAGCACAAAGGAGTTTTTTGATTGAGGCATTTAAGTCAGGTGGATCTGAAGATTCTTTGAAAATGGTATCTAAAGGTGCCTTGGGGTCTCTTTATACTAATACTGATATCGGAACAGGATTGACATCAAGAGATAGATTTAGTATACGTGACATAATGTCTGAGATGAAATCTCGAGATTTAATATCGTCCGATGCATCTCAATCTGTCTTCGATGAAAACCAATTTTTTATCAACAAATACGTAGATCAATATGATTCGAAAATATATCATCAAATAACTTCTTTAGGAACATATGATAAATTTCAGGGATATCATGACGTTACCGATTCGCGCGAACACACATTGAAATTAAAAAACATCTCAATTCGTAATGCATTATATAGAAACATGTTGAATGTTGTGGTTCCAGGCGTGGGTTTTATGTATTCTAAGATTAGCGTTGGCGATATTATGCGTTGTCAATTTGCATCTTCAGTAGACGACACAAAGATTCGGGATACAGAAACTTTGACAGATAAACAAAAATCTGGTGATTATCTGATCTATGCAGCCCGACACATGTTCAGAGGAACCAAACATTCTGTTTCTGTAAACATTACTAAATTATCAAAAGAATTTTTTTCGAGCAGTGAATGATGAAGACAATTAATAACGAATATTACGGAGATGAAACCCGATGGTTCATCGGGATCGTCGTCAATTCATCTCCTCCTCCTGGACTAGAGGGAAGAATAAAAATAAGGATACATGGGGTACATGATCCATATAGCGGTAATGTACCCGAATCAGATTTGCCGTGGGCGACTGTTGCGATTCCTTTGACCGAGGGTGGTAGTTCGGGCATTGGGAAGATTCCGCAGGTTCTCCCAGGAGCATTCGTTTATGGAGTATTCATGGACGGTAAATCTTCACAAATACCTTTGGTTTTGGGGTCTATGACAAAATTAGAATTCCCCACAGACGTCCAGGTAAAATCCTCAAAAGATAAAGCATTGAGTCAGTTTAAAGCAAACTACGACCCCGAAAGAAAACTCAACACTGTTACAGAAGGAATTGAAGACGACGAATTACCTAAAGTCAATATTGCAAAAAGAAGAAGTCAATCGATGATGTTCTTTATTGATAATAATTATACGCCAAGGCAAGCAGCAGGAATAACAGGATGTATTGAGGCGATTTCTCAATTTGTTACACACGATCCTGAAGATTTAAATTCGAAATATTTCGGAATAGGTAAATGGATTCGTGGAGGAAGTAGGTTTAATGCATTATTTCAATTTGCTGGGCAATTTTCTCAGAAACAATTAAACACTAGATTTTCGGTTCAATTACAATTCGTATTGTATGAATTGAGAACATCATTTTCTTCAGCAAATTCTAAATTATTAAAGACCGAAGTCATTGACGGAGATGGAGGTTCTGTAGATGTGATAAGTAGATATTATATGAAAGATCGCACAATTGCTGGCGGTAATGTTACCAAATCTACGATAACGACCGAAAGAGGAAAAAACCTCGCGATCGAATTGGCCACAATCGCATATGAACAGGCAACGAGCAGATAATGGCAATATCAAAAGACAAATTAAAAGAAACAGTTAAGCTACCCCAGAACGTAATTAAAACTTATGGGGATGTTGACACTGCCGCAGAACAAACCAAAGAAGTATTCACTGACGTAAAACAGACAGCAGTGGGAGCAAAGACAAGTGACACGGTTGGCGGAATTAAATCTCTTAGTTCTAAAACAGATGTTCTTGGTGCAATCAATTTAGATCCAACCGAAGGATTAGTAACTTCGGGCGCTGCCCCTGGAATGATAAATAATGCATTAAACACTAACACTAGTGCGCTCACGACAAGACCAGGAGTTTCAGTTACTATTCAATACACAGACAGCGGTTCTGTAGATTCAATATCAAAAACTACTGGACCTGCCACTGATATCTCTACTATAATTTCTAAGATGACGGGTCTTGGTGCAGCGCCAGGATTTTTGCAGAATATGATTTCTGCCTCTAACGCAAAAGGTGTTGCAAAATCTTTAGGATCGTTACCTGGAAAGATCGGAGCGTTCTCTAATCCTAGTTCCGTCAATGCTGTTTCCTTTAGAACGCAAGCAGTTGTTGATCAAATGGTTTCTACCGCAATTACTGATGGTTCGACTGCTTCGGATTCAGCTCTCGATTCTGTTTCCGCCGAGGGTGCAAATGCTATAGCAGACGTTGCTAGTATGATGAACAATGGCGGAACAGTTTCTAACTTATCAAAAACGTTGAACCTTGTTTCCGGAGCGACTAATCCAAAAGATCTATTTAAATCGGTGAGAGATTATTCGAACACTCGAGCTGGTGTTGTCAATAAAACAAATCAATTTCAAAGTGATATTTCTCGCGTTTTTCCTAAGTCGGATTTGGGGTTTGCACAAGATTTGGTTCAAAAAGTTGACCCGAAAAGTCTTGCAAATACATTTAGAAATTCTGGCATTGATATTTCTCCAAGTGATCAAAACCGAATTGCCGAATTAGCACAAGGAACTCCAAATCAAAGAGTTGAAGCAACAAAGATTTTAAGAGAAAGCACCGGCAAATCGACAAAAGAAATTGAGAAGTTTTTGTTAGATTTGGATACTACAGTAGCGGGATCAGTAATTGTTGACACCAGCAACAGCGTTTTTGCAGACCCATTCAGAGTGGGTCAAGATAATTCTAAGTGGAATAATGGAGTTGGTGCGAAAGAATTTGTTTTTTCATTTGTATCCTCCTTCGAAGAATTAGAAGCTGAATTTAAAAACATAAACAGAGAAATCACAGAAATGGTTTTTCATTGGAGCGATACATACACAAACTCTAACATCGGTTCTGAAGAAATCAATGAAAATTTTATTAAATTGGGTTATAGAGGCATTGGTTATCATTATGTTATTAGAAGAGATGGTTCGGTGCAGCGTGGAAGACCGCCTGGAGTTGAAGGCGAACACGCCCAAATAAATGGACATAATTCTAGAAGCATTGGCGTTGTATTTGTTGGCGGGTTAAATTGTGCTTCTGGAACCCCAAATCCAATAGAATATAGGTCATCGTCATCTTTAACAAGAAGTCAAATGTCTTCTTTCCAAGAAATCTGCAGAGCTTTCTACCTAGCGTATCCAGGAGGACAGATACTAGGACATAACGATTTAGACATCAATGAAGAAGACCCTGGATTTGACGTTAGAGATTATGTTGATGATGTGTTTGGAAAGAAAAGTTTATTCTCAAATACATACAGTCAGTCTCCTTTTACTTCTTCTGAAATTAATAATACGAGAATTACATAATGACCAACAATAGAGACAATTTCAGTTCAAGATCGTTAGACTTGGGTGAAGGTAGAGAAAATTCTATTGGAATACCGAGAGACGGATTTTCCGACGCTAACGGTGAATACCCAGATAGAGAATATTATTTCGGTTCTTCTATTAATAAATCTGCTCGAGGGGAAAGAATTGAAGAATTGTTTTCTGGCGGCGGGGACTATGGAATTTCAATCGAGTTCTCTGATCAAAAACCTTCTCTATATCCACACAACCAAGTGCAAGAAACCCCAGCAGGTCATGCCATACATGTTGATGATACTCCAGGCGGAGAGCGTATACTAATAAAACATCGAACTGGCGCTGGAGTTGAGTTACGCGCTGACGGAAGCGTATTGTTCTCGTCTGTGAATAAAAAAGTATCAATCACTGGTGGTGATGACGTTGTTATTGTTGAGGGTCAAGCAGATCTAGTATACAAAGGTAATGTCAATGTTAAAATTGCAGGAGATTATAACTTAGAAGTAGAAGGCAATATTAATATTACGACTGCTGGCAATAAGACAGAAAAAATACACCGCAATCACACCAAGACTGTTGACGAGAATCAGAATCATACCGTCAAAGGTTCGCGCAATCTTAAAGTTATTGACGTCAATACAGAAACTCTGTTGTCTGACCGCAATGTATTTGTTAAAGGTGATCAAAAAAACTATGTTGAGAAGTCTGTAGAATTTACGGCAGGAACAAAATTAGTAACTACTGCGGTTGACGAATGGGTTGCTTCTTCTCAAATCACCAACATTAACGGAGACACTGTAAGCGTTTTGGGCGTTACAGGAACAATCGGTGGGCATTATATCGACCATTACGGCAAAACTTACTCTGGACCTCCAGAGGGCGCTGGAATCGGAGGTACGACTTACTATGGAACCTTTATCGGTAAAGCGACAGAAGCAATCACATCCGATTTTGCCAATAAGGCGGGAGAAGCTTCTTTCGCACAATCAGCCCCTGCTGAAGTAGAAACAGCTACTGGGGCATCTAAGGAGAGGGATGCTAAAACGTATCCTACGAAAATGCCATACATACAAATACAAAGAACAGCGGATATGCCAACCACCGCTATTATGACTCCAATATTATCCTCAGGTAATTATGGCATACGAGATGTTCAGGTTGATCCAGGAGATGAATTAAAACTAGAAATCTTGAAGTCAGACGATTACGACAACCTTATGACAAGAGAACCTAGCATTCACGAGATACGTTCGAAGTTAAGAGATCCATCTATTTTTAATAATGAAAAATTTATTGGCGCATTGATTGGCGAGGGAAGATTGTCTTCTAGTTATGCAGATCAAAGACCACCAGCATTGGGAAGAGCGTCCAGTAAGAAACCTTCTTTGAGGTTTGGACGAACGTTGCTTGGCAATAACCCATCAGAAAACAGAAGCAAGAGGTTTACTCCGTCATGATATATTTGGTTGATCCGGTATACAATCCGAACTTTAGATCTGAAATTACTTCTTCTACCGCTCTTGCGCCAGGAATTACTATTGCCAAATTCTTGGGTGCGCCAGGAACTCGGGTTCAGTTTGAAAATCTTACTGGGGACAGAACGCTTATTGCTCGTCAATTATATCTACAAGCCGAAGCGATGAAAAGCGCAATTTCCAACAAACAGTTTGCTAAGAATCGGTTAATTGTTGCTGAGGGTATTTACAAACCAGCAATTGATGAAGTACCAACAGGAATTAATGAATACAAACAGACTGGGCGAGCAATAGTATACCAATTGATTGGTAAAAACGGAGAGATCGACCTCGAGATGTCGTTTGACCTTGCAGAATACTGGAAAGATTACCAACCATATCAAGAAATGATTTTAGATTATGATACGTTCGATCCATCAGGAAAACTCTCTTGTCAAATAATATTGATTATGCCTGTTGCAAACGAAACTTTTAACATTTCTTTCGACAAAACTTTGAGCACAACATATAATGGAGCACTTTTATCAAAAAATGAGCTGCTAGAAGTCTTACCTGCATTATAAATAAAACCAGTTCTATAATAAGATAATAAAATGGCAACTAAAGTATTTTCTCAAGAAGACGCAGATATTAGTAAAATAAGTATTACTAGTTCTCGGAAGACAGTATACAAAGATCTAGATTTGTCATTTACCGCTAACAATGTTGGAAATGTTTTTAAAAAAACCGAAACTGCTGCTGTGAAACAAGCGGTCAAGAACATATTGATAAGCAACAGATTTGACAAACCTTTTGACCCAGACTTTGGGGTTGACCTTCGAAGTTATCTTTTCGAGTTGGCGGATGATAATACTGCAGGCGAATTGATCGAAAGAATAAAAAGCACAATTGAAGCGTATGAACCTAGAGCTATTATAAGAAAGATAGATGTAAAATCTCAAGAAAACATGAATTTGATTACAATACTATTAAAATTTCAGGTTAGAAACACAGAACAAACAGTTTCATTTGAAACTACAGTTTCGAGGTTAAGATAAAATGGCAACAACAATTAAATCAACTGCGCTTGATTTTGATACAATTAAAAACAATCTTAAGACTTTCTTTGCCGCAAAAGAAGAATTCACCGATTATGAATTTGAGGCTTCTGGGTTGTCTAATCTTTTAGACGTTCTTGCGTATAATACTCACTATAATGCTTTGATTGCCAACTATGCTTTAAATGAATCGTTTTTAGGAACTGCTCAATTGAGAAGTTCTCTTGTTTCTTTATCGGAAGCAATCGGTTATGTTCCTGGATCCAGAAGTTCGTCAATCGCATATGTTAATATGAAGACTACTTTGACTGGCACCAACCTACCGCAAAAAATAACTATTGACCCAGGATTTACATTTACATCTTCGGTAAATGACATTACATATACTTTCCAAACTCGAGATCAGATTACAGCGTCCAATGACGGCGGCGGAAATTATACGTTCGAACTCTCTTCTTCTCAAACCCCAACAAATATCCCAATTTATGAAGGCACTAGAAAAACAAAAACCTTCATAGTTGGACCTGTTAGCGAAACAGAATTGTATGTTATTCCGGATAAGAATTTAGATTTAAATACAGCAATAATTAAAGTTTTCGAGAACGCTTCGGCAGTAGAATATACCATATATACCAACCTAGAACTGGCAACAGCAATTACGTCCGATTCACAAATATATGTTTTAAAAGAAACCCCAAACGGTTTTTATGAACTATCTTTTGGTAACGGAAATACATTAGGTATCACTCCTTCGGCCGGGAACAAAGTTGAAGTTGAATATATTTCTTGTAGCGGCAGTATTGCTAATGGTGCAAAGGTTTTCACTTCAACAGAACAACTTGAGGTTACAAAAACTAATGGTGATCTAATTGAAGCAGTTATAGACAATACCACCATCTTTAGTTCTATTGGTGGATCGGAAAAAGAGACAAACGAATCTATTAGAAAAAACGCACCATTTCAATATACCACTCAAAATAGAATGGTAACTGCGTCAGATTATTCAACGTTGATTTTCCGAAACTTTGATCAATACATTGAAGAAATTCAGTCTTGGGGTGGGGAAGACGCTGATGTTCCTGAATATGGAGCAGTGTTCACTTCAATAAATTTCATTAACGGATTGACTCCTGCAGAAATTGCTGCATTGAAAATACAAATTAGAGAGTATGTAAATAACCTTTCTATCGTTTCTTTTAACCTTCGCTTTGTCGATCCAGTAATTACTTACATTGAAGCAAGGGTATTTTACCAATATAATCCAAAATTCACAACTCTTGGTTCTAACGCTATCAAAGCAAATGTTCAATCAGCCGTTGATGATTACTTTGATAATAATATTGGCAAATTTTCCAAATCATTTAGAAGGTCAAATCTTTTAACAGAAATCGATAAAGTTGATCCTTCTGTGTTATCAAGTAGATCTGAAATTAGAATGCAACAAAGGTTGACTCCACAAATAGTTTCTGCGGACGGTCAAACAGTTACAAGCAGGTTTGGGATTACGACGGATTATTTGATAAGGTTTCCAGTCGCTATTGCTGCGCCCGACGATAAAGAGTATATAATTACTTCTTCATTATTCACTTATGCCAACAGAACGTGTTTTTTGAGAAACAAATTAAATAGCAATATTATTCAAATAATCGATCAAGCGAACTCTTCGCCTTTTCTTTCTAATATCGGAACTTATGACGCTGTTTCTGGGACGCTAAGACTAGTTGGATTTGCTCCGCAAAATATCACTAATAACGTACCATATATCAAGATATCTGTTCTTCCCGCAAACCAAAGTGCAATATCACCAGTAAGAAATAGTATATTAGAATATGATACTGAACTTTCTTTGACTAGACCAGTAATTGTTGAAAGTAATTAATAATGTCACACCGAGGATATAAAGAAAAAAACCGAAGAGAAATATCTCTCTATGATAGAAGGGTGCGGGAAATTCTTCCTGATAGTTTTCCGATTGACTACCCCAAATTTATTAATTTTCTAGAAACTTATTATGAATTTTTAGAATCAACAGATTCACCAGCAGAATTGGTCGATCATCTATTCGAATCAAAAGACATTAGTGAGACGGACGAAGTTCTTTTAGGATTTATGGAAGATGAACTTCTTTTGGGGGAAAGTTATTTTCAGGGTTTCAAAGATAAAAGAGCAGCTGCAAAAATATCGAGCTCGTTATACAAATCAAAGGGTTCTAAACTTTCTATTCAACAATTTTTTCGAACGTTCTATCAACAAGATCCAGAAGTTGTTTATACGAAAGAAAACATTTTCAAACTAAATGATTCTAAGATTGGCCCTGATAGTTTCAAATTTATAACCGACGATAAACTATATCAAACTTATGCTATTCTAATCAAAGTTGGTATACCAATCACTGAATGGAAAGAAATATATAAACTTTTTGTTCATCCTGCAGGGTTTTATCTTGGGGGAGAATTGCAGATTATCAGCGAGCTTGGGTTTGGTTCTTATGCTCGAAACGATGCGTTGGGTAATGCTATACCTCTAGTGTTCGATGGATACGACCTTATGGATAGTGCTGGTCCGCTAGATCCTATCGTACCAACATTATCAGGATTTTCAGGATCTTCTACATTAGGCGAAGATCAGGCGGAAGCAGGATTTAACGTTTTTGACTCAGATAGGACAATGATAGGAGAAGTTAAGACTGATTTGGATAGGTTCCATCAAGATCAATTTGATAGCAGTCTTTCTATCCAAGATATCTCTAGGTTCAATTCTTCGCTTCTTAGAACAGTTGGCGGTTTTGTTGTTAATGGCGATAAACCAACATATAGACCTGCGGGTATTCCTGGCGTTGATTACGCTTCCGCGTATGTGCCATCATACCCAACCTTTGATGTTGATGCACTTGTTGGCATTCCTGATTCTGATCAAGTTCTTGGACATGACATTGACTTCTCCGCGGACTCTTCGCCAACGACTAATGTGTTCCGTGGTGGATTAACGACGATGGATAGGCAATAACCTTATAAATAACCAAAGATTAAACTGGATTTCAAAATGGCAAGACAAACTATTTTCACGGGAACAACGGCAAATGATGGAACTGGAGATTCCCTTCGTTCTGCTGGTGTTAAATTAAACGCTAATTTCGCTGAACTATATGGAAAGTTTGGTTCGGATTTATCTTTGTCTGAGTTAATCGATTTTGATAGTGCTAGCATAAATATTTCGAATCCGGCGCAGACATTCAAAACTAATATATCAGTTATTTCGCCAACTCAAAATAACTTTGCAAAGGTTCCTAATTATACGGGTGATTTTGTTATTGATTCAGCGACACAGACTTTAAAAAACAAAACTTTAGAAACCCCTGTGTTGGTTACTCCAAAATTTGGCGATACCACAAACACGCACCAGTATTCTGTCGTACCAAGTGAACTTATTGATAATAGAAACATCACCCTTCCTTTATTGGGTAGTGACGATGAATTTGTTTTTGCTAGTCATCCACAAACAATTAGCAATAAGGTTTTAGATTCTGATCAGTTAATTAGTCCAAGAATAGAAGGCGACATAAAGACTTACGGTGGCGCTCCAATGTTGAATTTGGAAGATCGCACCTCAGGATTAATTCCTGTCAATTCGTTGTCTATTTCTAATTCATTAACCGGAAACCCAATTGATTTGATCCCGACCGGATCAGACACTGATGTGGATCTTCGGTTAAGAGGTAAGGGGGCTGGTGCAACCTTATTGTCTCTCCGAGTTGCATTCGGCGAAGGAAACGCGACTGTTGCGGAGACATCAAACAATTCTACGTATAGCGCAACAGAGCCGTATATAATTCAAGATGACGCCGACCCTGTTGGAGCTGTCTTCCAAAACCTTCCTGACGGATCGGTGATTGGAGAAGTAAAATACATAACAAGTAGAATTGCTTCAAATACATTACGGGTTACTCCCACTAGTTTTGCTCAAGGAAATTGGTTCGAATTAGGGGCAAATAAAACTGCTCACCTTATATGGGATGGCACTTATTGGTATGTTGTAAACACAAGCGATGTAACATTAGGATAAAAGGCTAGATAACATGACTGCAACTATAACAGACGATTTTAAAAGACAACTGTCTGGAAATCTTAAAAAAACGTATGATTCTGGAGACACTTACTATATTTGTGTCGGAAGGTCAGAACAATGGAACAACACAGATACTCCGCCTGGAGTATCTCTTCAAGATAATTTGCAATCTATTTCTTATAGTAGACAGACTAGACTTTCCATGCAGTCTGCCAAACGAGTATTCAATTTATCTTATGTTATTCCGAGGTATAACTGGCAGTCAGGCACAATTTATCAAGCCTACGATGATACCGTAACTGATGTTACCGACAACACAAAATATTATGTTATTACTCAGTTGAACCAAGTTTATATGTGTTTGCGTTCTGGCATCGATGGCGCGGGTAACATAATACCATCAATTGTTGAACCAACTGGTGTATCAGTAAACCCATTTAAGACTGCCGATGGATATTTCTGGAAATTCATGTATACCATCAGCGTTGGTGATACTGACAAATATGTGACAACTAAATTTATGCCCGTACGATATGTTGATTCTGCTGGCCCTGAAGACGAAGCAACAATAATTCAACAGAAAAGCATTCAAGATGCAGCAACCCCCCAACAAATAGTTGGATATAAAGTCACAAATAATGGCTCTGCTTCTTATGTTACTCCCCCGACGGTTACGGTTGTTGGAAATGGAACTCAAGCGCAAGCAAGAGCTTCTATTGATAATGCTGGTAATCTAATATCAGTTGAAGTTGACAGTAATGGTTCTGGTGGATGGTTGTTCGGAACTGGTTACGATTATGCTGAGGCAATTGTTGATGGACTTGGTGAATGTGTACCGATTCTTGGACCGCCGTTGGGTCTGGGCGGAGACCCCACAATAGACCTTCGTGCCACAAGACATATGTTCAATGTTCGTCTGATCAACGACGAAACGGGAACCATTATTGCAGGTGGACAAGATTTTAGACAAATGGCTTTGCTGAAAAACCCATTGATTTATAATCATGTCGGCGATTCCGCGTATACTGCCAATACTGGAATTTTTCTGGATGGGTTTAAAATGTCTGGGTTGACAGGTAGTTTTGCCATTGACGATGTTATAACAGGCACCGGCATTCCAACGCCCCGAGCAGTGGTAGATAAATACTTTGATAGTGCTGGTATAGGATATTTAACTTATCACCAAAACGACTCAACGGGATATTCGCCGTTTACAGGAAATATGGTTGTCACAAGTGAGGGTGGTGCGAGTGGAACAACGCTTTCTTCAAATAGGGAAATCTTCCCAGATATTGATAAATTTAGCGGCGAATTAATTTACATAGATAACCGAACTGCAGTCCCAAGAGAAAACGTTTCTCAGCAAGATTTGAAAATAGTAATTAGATATTAAAGGTCAGAATAATGCCTAACACATTTACTCAAAACACATTTGCCACAACATACAATGATGATTGGACCGAAGGTAAAGGATACCATAAGGTATTGTTTAACGGCGGAAGAGCTCTCCAAGCGAGAGAACTGAATGAAATGCAATCTATTATCCAAGCCGAAATTCAAAGGCTGGGTAATAATCTATTTAAAAACGGAGCAATCGTTAATCCTGGTGGGGTCAGTGTAAATAATAGTTATGAATATGTTAGGCTGAACGCCACTGGCGGTGACCTTTCTCCTTCTCACGTGGGTTCGACAATAACAGGACAAACTTCTGGTGTTGTTGGAAGAATTGTTCAATATGTTCTTGCGGGTTCTGCAAGTAATGATACGACGAACGTTCCAACGATTTATGTAGCTTATACAGACACTTCTGCTGGAACAAGTGGAGGGACAGCAGTAAGGTTTACTCCAGGCGAAGTTCTAACTTGTTCCGCTGGTAATCTATTAATAGAATCTGCTAGCACGAGCACCTCTGGTATTACTCCGCTCGGCACTGGTTGTAAAGTATCAGTGGCTGGGGGTGATATTTTTGTGTTGGGTCATTTCGTACATGTCAACCCGCAATCATTAATTTTGTCAAAATACTTTTCGGGTTATACTGGAAACGTCGGATTCAAAGTTGTTCAGGATATTTTCACTTCCAGCGATACTGTTGACCTATTTGACAATCAATCAGGAACACCAAACCTAACTTCTCCTGGAGCAGACAGATATAGGATTCGATTACTATTAGCAAAAGAAGAAACTGTAAAAACCACAGAAAACTTTGTTTTCTTGGCGAGAATTACCGAAGGCGTTGTTACACAAGCAGGCACAGGATCAAACCAATATAACAAAATCAATGATGTGCTAGCAAAAAGAACTTTCGAAGAATCTGGTAATTATATGGTTGAACCATTTAAGATTCAGTTCGAACAGGTTGATTCTGCAGTAAATGATAAACTTTATCTAAATATTTCCAAGGGCATTGCATATATTAATGGTCACCGAGCAGTTGCTCCAGCGCCAACAAGGTTGGTAATTCCTAAACCCACTTCTGCAGAATTAGTAACGAACGAACAGATACCTGTGATCTATGACAGATATATTGTTGTTGATAATACTGATGATACAACGCATAGAGGTCTTCCTGAATTAAATACTCCAGTAAACGTTTATAATGGAACTGGCGCTGGTGGTTCTATTATAGGTACTATCACCATAAGGGCAATAGAAAGAGGTTTTGGTAATACAACTAGACTGTATATCGGAAAATCTCCATCGCAGTTTACTGGCGGATTCCGTACTGCCAGAAGCATTGGGTTAGGGGCCACAGATTATTATAATATAGTCTTGGAAGGAAACCCAGCGCGAGCAGTTGTCAAAGGCGATGAAAGAAACAAAGATTTATTATTCCGCCTTCCAAGGCCAAGACCAAGTGCAATTTCTGATATCACTTATACCTACCAGTTTGAAGAAAATATTACTGGAACGGGTACGACTCGTTCGATAACAACTTCAGACGGATTTAACTTCACAGACACTTCTAATTGGATAGTGGCTAGTGCTGATTCTGGTCAGGTGCCGGTTTCGATAGTTCTTAATGGAAATTCAACTCAAGCAGATATTTCTGGATTACAAAATAATATCAATTATGAAGTGGCTGGATATAAGGTTCTTGCCAACGCTGTTGAAAAAAATAAATACCCCACAATCGGATATTTGGGTCAAACGCCTGGATCTGTCACAACTTCTGGGAACACTGCGGTTTCTTTAGGGCAACATGACGTATATCAACTGGCTGAAGTGAAAGATAGTGCAGCAGGAGATAATATCTCTCAGTATTTTACATTAGATGGTGGGCAAAAAGATACCCATTATGAAGAAAGTAGATTAATCAAAAGATACCCATATTCTGGTCCAGTTTATGCAAAATTCTATCATTATGCACGCCAACCAGGTGGTAATTTTTATTCTGTTGAGTCTTATTTAGATAACGTTACTGATGGTTTGCTTTCTACATATGACAACATTCCAACCTATCAACCAAGATCTGACGCAACCACTAGGTTGTTCAACGTTTTGGATTTTCGTCCTGACCTTGACGCGTCTGGTAATGTAGTTAATGGTACAGATAATTTCTTTGTACCTAAGAGAGCAACAAATATAACTGCAGATGTATCTTATTATTTGCCCCGCGCTGACAAATTGTTGTTTACGCAAGAAGGCAAATTTATGTATATGCAGGGCGTTCCATCAACTAACCCACAGTATAGAAAAACGCCAGAAGGTGCATTAGAACTCTATAAGGTCTTAATGAACGCCAACACTTTGAATCCATCTGACATAAAATCGACACACATTGAATCCCGTCGATATACTATGGCAGATATTGGTAAGATTGAGCAGAAAGTTGATCGCCTCGAGGAAGTAACTTCTTTGAGTTTATTAGAATTAGACACTAAAAATTTAAATGTTCTTGACGCTGATGGTAATTTAAGAACCAAGTCTGGGTTTTTTGCTGATAACTTTGCTGATCAAGTATTTTCTGCCACATCGTTGCCGGATTATAGAGCATCTGTTGATATGGCAAGTAAAGTAGTTCGTCCAATATATGATGCTGACAATATTCGTTTGGTGTTTGATGTATCTGCCTCTAAGGGAGTTGTTAAAAAGGGCGATAATGTTTATCTTCAATATGAAGATTTAGAATGGCAGAGCATTAATATTTCTTCAGGGGCAGAACCAGTAAATCCATTTTTAATACCAAATTATAATGGAACGATGAAACTATCTCCCGCTTCTGACGAGTGGAAAGATGTTGAATATGCCGCTAACAAAGTTGTAGACGGCGGACAGAGAATAGACAAAGTACAAGCGTATTTGTGGAACGAACATGAATGGAACTGGGCTGGGTCTGATCCAAATACCTTAGAAGTTGGATCAATCACCAACCAAACATCCGAGGTTGTTGGTTCATCTAAGAATGTAGTAAAAAATTCCACTTCAGTTGATGATGGAACAACATCTTCTGTGACAGATACATCAACCACGACTACTACAACAACTACAGCACACACTGTAAGTAGAATTGTTTCTTCAGAGACAATACAAGAAGTCATTGGCGATAGAATTGTTCAGACCGCTCTAATTCCTTGGATGAGGTCGAGAAGAATTTGGTTTATGGCAGAAGGACTTCGTCCAAATACAAACGTATTTCCTTATTTCGATGGGTATAATGTTTCTAATTGGTGTCGACAAGAATCTACATATGTTCAATGGGCGGACAGACCCGAAGATAACGGAAATGCAAATACTAGTCGTACAACTGTTTCACACCCACAGGGTTCAACTGCACTAACTACCGATGCTTCTGGTACTGTTATCGGATCATTCTTTATACCTAATATTAGACCCCCTGCGCTTACAACAAATGGTTATAATCCACAAGATGATGTTTGGAGATTCCGTTGCGGTGCTTTAGAATTCAAATTATTAGATGTAAATAAAAATAATGATGCTGCAGCAATTTGTAAAGCTTCTAGCGTATATACAGCAGCAGGAACGCTTCAAACAAGGCAAAAAGAAGTTTTGTCAACAAGGGTTTTGGGTGAAGTAACAACTGTAAATTATACCGAAGACACTTTGGTTGAAACAGAATCTGATACGACCATACAAGAACGTGTTGAAGTCGTTGTAGTAGAAAAAATCGAAGTAGAAGTTCCGGCAGCTGCTTTGCCGCCGGAAATTATTGAGGTTGAGGTTATTAAATATGTTGAACAAGACCCAATCATAATTGAAGTTATTGTTTATGAAGATTCTGCAGAACCTAATACTGACGCGGATAATACAGATTTACCTGCTGAACCAGCAGCAAATGACCCAATTATTGAAGCACAAGTAGAGGTTGAAAACGGACCATTAATCGATGTACTTTCCAATGAAGGTGGGGTTGGAAATACCTCTGGTGGAACTGTAGTAGAATCTGCCAACCTCACGCTTCCTTATGGATACAGTGTTCCATATAATTATGTAACTATTGGATCTTTGGGTGGTGCTGGTGGTGAAGGTACTACGACAACGGGTACATATTATCCCGGACCAACAAACACTTCGGAACAAAATGCGGCACTCTCTGATACTATCAGCGTTGAACCCGATGTCGTTTTAGTAGAAGCACCAGCCCTAATTAGTTCAATTAATGCATCCATCAGCGGAAATCCTGTTGTTGATCCAGCATATTCAGTTGCACTCACCCCAGCTGTCCAAACCGCAGCCCAATTTGACCCTGAACCTAATGTTGCAGAAAAAGTTGAGACGGTAAACCCAGGCGGAAACGGATTACTTGTTGATGGAACAGAACCTAGGAATATATCATCAAAACAAATAAATCATGGTGTTTATCCAACAAAGAAGACTGGTCGACCAGGCGGCAGAGGCGGCAAACGAGGATTGAACGTTGATCCAGTTGCACAAACTTTCTATGTCGATAATCAATATGGAATTTATATGACCAAGGTTGCATTATTTTTTGCAACTAAAGATCCGAACATTCCTGTTCGAGTAGAGATTCGCCCAGAAGTAAATGGAGCTCCTTCTGCATTTCAATCTATGACAAGTAAAACTTTGGCAGCGTCACAAGTTACTGCTGTGACAGAAACTTATGCTACTCCAACAATGGCACAGATTAATAGTTTACCAACCATTTTCGAGTTTGATGAACCAGTTTTCTTAAGTCCCTTTACTGGATATGCAATTTGTGTGATTGCTCCAAATACAGTAAAATATAACGTTTACGTGGCAGAAATGGAGAAATTTGTTTTGGGGTCGAGTGATGTTAGAATCCTCAAACAGCCTTCTTTAGGATCTTTCTTCAAATCACAAAACTCTAGAATATGGGAACCAAGTCAACAAATAGACATGATGTACAAAATTTATAGAGCATCGTTTAAACGTAGTGGATTTGCTATTCTGAATAATGCAGACGTTCCAGCAAAATTATTAAAAGAAAATCCAATCTATACGACAGCAGGTTCTCCTGAAATTTATGTAGAGCATAAAGACTGCGGGTTGTTGGTCAATGATATGGCCAATGTTACTGGACTTGATTCAAGCACCAGTTATGGCGGAATTTTAGGTTCTGCAATAATGGGCAGAAGAGCAGTTACCAAAGTTGATGGCGCAGGTTATGCTTTCAACGCTGATACTAATGCTACTGTCACTTCTGTTACGGGCGGAGATGATGTTTATTCTGACCGCAATGTACATTTCAATATTGCAAATCTCGAAGCACAAACAATTGTACCAAACTATACTTCGGTCTCAGCGGCATATAAGTTTACCACGGGTAAACCAGTAGCAGGACCAGAACCAGCAATTATATCTCCATATGATAAGGCAACTGTTTATTCTAGAATTACTCCTAAAATAAATACTTCTTTTGATTATCCTAAAGTTGTTGCGAATCGTTATAATGAGAACCTACCAGGAAATCTGAATGGTGGTAGATCAGCAACAGTAAAAATAGATTTCACTAGTAGTGCTGGTTTTGTTTCTCCGATGCTTGATCTACAACGTTGTTCATTGACGTTGATCGAGAATATTATTGATGATCAAGACGCCTCGAGCACGGCTAATGGTAAAATTGTACCAATTAAATACATTCCAGAAACAGATCCATATAATGGTACTCATCTAGCAAAACACATTACCGTTCCTGTGACTCTTGCAGAAGACGCAGTTGGTATCAAAGTATTGCTTGCTGCCAACCGACCCAATGGGTCTAACTTTGACCTTTACTATAGAACTGCAGCAGAAGGTGAAAATATTATTGATAAATCTTGGATATTGGATACTCCTGAGAATACATTACCTTCTGATGATAATCCATCTATATTCAGAGAATATACATATCTCATAGGTGGTGATGATGGAACTCTAGACTCGTTTAGTGAATATCAATTGAAGATTGTTTTCCGGTCTGTCAACTCTTCGGCAGTGCCAAAGATTAGAGATTTACGAGCAATAGCGATGGTGGATTAATGGATTTATTAAAGGTGGACGGCCATTCTGGATTGGCAAGAGACGCTCAATCGGGCGCGATAATTAATATAAATAAACGTGAAGCAGAAGCAGCCCGCGAAAGGAAAAAGAAAAAACTTGAAGCAAAGGCAAAAAACCAAATGCTAGAGCAGCAAGTTAATGACCTTCAAAGCGAAGTTTCTGATATTAAAGTCATGTTAACTAAAATATTAGAGAAACTATAATGGCAGACCCGTACGGATACCCAAGACCAACAGTTGTCGCCCTTGTTGATAACCTCAATGAGATGCGTCGTAAAGTCAACCAAATAAGCGACGACCTTGGTGATAAAAGAACATTACTTATCAATCCAGGAACTTCTTTTGAGAAAGATAGCGATATAGCAGGAGTCTTAATTGAACTTGATTACAGAATTAATCAGCAAGACAGCGATCTTTATCTCAGAATAGACGGTGGAAGTTTGTTTCTCCATAACGGTAAAACAAATACTGTTCATGGGGAATTTATCTATGATAGTGCTGCTGGTGCATTACAACTAAATGCACCACGAGGAAATTTTACAGTTGATGCATTAGGCGATATCATTTTAGACGCTGATGGTAACGATATAATATTCAAAAACGGCGCAGGCGGAGATACTGTAACTCACACTCTTGCAAACGATGGTAACTATATCATCGCATCTCCTAATAATTATACTATAGACACTGTTAGTGATATCATCCTAGATGCGGATGGGGGTAATATTACTTTCAAAGACGCAGGTGTTACAGATTATAATTTTGCCACTGATGGTACTGTATCTCGAACAGGAGATTTAGTATTAGACGTTTCTGGTGATATTACTTTAGACGCAGACGGCAATGACATTCGATTCAAGAATGGTGCTGGTGGGGACGAAGTTGTACACACATTAGCAGACAATGGGGATTACACTATTACTTCCCCCGCCAACTATACCGTTGATACAGTGGGCGACATTATATTAGATGCTGCTGGAGACAATATTGTACTTAAAGACGATGGGAACATAAGAGTAACTTATACTCTTGGGGCCACAACTGATATTTCTATAGGCGGTAGTTTAACTACCAACGTTGGAGGCTCCATCTTTGATTCGGCTGGAACTTCTATACAAACGGTTTCCGGAACAACCACTACACATACTGTAGGTACTAACTATACATTAACCGCTGGAGGAAACTCTGTTGTCAACATCACAGGGTCTATTGATGAAGACGCTGGAACCACTATTGATAGAACTGCTGGTACAAATATATCTGACACTGCCATAACAGGTTCTATTAGTCAAACGTCTGGTACAACCTTTACACAAACATCTGGTGACAACTTTACCACTAATGTCACTGGAGAGTATCTTGTAGATGTTTCGGGAGATATCACCCTGGATGCTGATGGTAATGATATCATCTTTAAGAATGGAGCAGGTGGAGATACCGTAACCCACACATTAGCTGATGACGCTAATTATACTATTACTGTTCCGAACAATTATACTATAGATGCTGTTGGTGATATTACTTTAGATGCTGACGGTAATAATATTCGTTTTGATGATGGCGCTACTACTAGAGTTCGATATGACTTAGGTGCTACCAACGTAGAGAATTGGACTGGTAATCTTACTCGCAATGTATCTGGTTCAATTCTTGATTCTGCTGGAACAACATTAACACATGTTGCAGGAACCAATATTGTCCAAACTGCAAGTACAGGTTCTTATGCTTTAACAACTGGTACTACCATTGCACAAACATCAGGTACAACCTTCACACAAACATCAGGTACAACCTTCACACAAACATCTGGTGACAACTTTACCACCAATGTTACAGGTGAATATCTCGTAGATGCTTCTGGTAACATTACTCTAGATGCTGATGGCGGTAATGTAACCATCAAAGATGCCGGCACTACTCAGTTTGACTTCATTGCAGGTGCCAACAAAGAAATTGATGTTCCATCTGGTAACTTAACCCTAGATGTAGACGGTAATATTAATCTTAATGCCGACACTGGTCTAATTCGTTTATATGATGCTGCAATAGAATTTGGAAGATTTACAAATACTTCTGATAATCTAGTCGTATATTCTCCTCAAGATAATGCTGATATTATCTTCAATGGTAAAGATGATGGTGCTATATTTACCGCTCTCACTTTGGATATGTCAGACAGTGGTTCAGCCATCTTTAGTCACGACATCTACTTACCTGATAATGGTAGAGTTGTGTTCGGTGCTGGCTCTGACCTACAGATTTACCATGATGGTAGCCATAGTTACGTTAGCGACCAAGGCACTGGCAATTTAGTATTAAAAGGTAATAACTTTAGAGTTTATAACGCTGCTGAAGATAAGCTCATGTTTGCTGGAAACAATGGTGGCGTTTCTTACATGTACTATGATGGTAGTGTTAGGATAGCAACAAGTGACACAGGCGCAGCCGTAACGGGTACTGTGACTTTTGGTGATGGTCATACTATTGGTGATGATTCTTTTGACAATCTTGTTATTGCTTCTTCTACAGCAGAAAACATTATCTTAAACGCAAATGATGCAGGAGTTACTGTAAAAGGCGATACACAATTTCTAGTTGAAACAGAATTTGGAACAGACCGATTTAAGGTAGACACATCAACAGGAGACATCAGCTTCTACGATTCGGATGGCACGACTGCGAAGATGACATGGGACGCTAGTTCTGAAACTCTTAACTTTGCAGACAACAGCAAAGCCATCTTCGGTGATGGCTCTGACTTACAAATTTACCATGATGGTTCTAATAGTTATATAACAGAGGCTGGGACAGGAAATTTATATATTCAGTATAATGACTTGTTTTTACAAAGTAATACTGGAGAGAATTACATTTATTGTAATAATGATGCAGAAGTTGTTATTTACTACGATGACGCACCAAAGCTGACCACCACCGCTACCGGCGTTGACGTGACGGGTACTCTGGTCAGCGACGGTTTGACTGTGGATACTGCAACTGGAAGCGCTTCGCCAACCCCAAGCAAGATAACAATTGCAACTTCTACAAGTGCTAGTGATTGGTCAACAACAGCGCCTTGGGGCCGTTTAGCTTTTTATAGCGCTGACGCTTCGGCAGGCGGTGCTAAAGAAGAAGTTACGTTGGACGTTATTTCTGCTCAAGCCGCTGGTGGTGTTGCTGACTTCACAATCAATACGTACAACAGCGGAGCAAAAGAACGTTTTAGAATATCTCACGACGGCGACATCAGCTTCTACGAAGACACTGGCACGACGCCTAAGTTCTTCTGGGATGCTTCGGCAGAGTCGCTAGGGATTGGGACGACTTCTCCTTTAACCTCTTTATGGGTGCAAGGTGCCTCCTTACCACACGCTACCTTTGCAAACGATGATTTTGTTACAAACACAGCAGGAAGTACGTTTGACATTACAATGGGCGCAACTACTGGAGCCACTTATACTTCTTTAAGGTCTTTGACCGCTGGACGAAGTACTTGGGGCAACTTAATACTACAGCAAGGAGGCGGCCGCGTCGGGATTGGGACTAATTTGCCAAGCGTTGCGGCTCATGCTGTTGGTAAGGTTAGGGCGCAAAAGACAGGCCAAACCAATGCTTATGTTCAACTTTCAGCAGAGGAGTTAACTTCAAACTATGCCGCAGATATTTTCTTAAATGATACAGGACTGACGTTTAAGCATAACAGTGCTAGTAGAGGCTTTGTCTTCGACCAAAATGGCTCAGAACGCATGCGCATTGATTCAAGCGGTTTCGTCGGGATTGGTACGGATTCTCCTGCTACAGTGCTATCAATACACAACTCTGCTGACAAGGCGTTTCTCACGCAAACTAACCCGGCCAATACGCAGAAGTTAGAAATAGGTAACGCTTTTTCTTTGTATTCTGGTGCAAATGGCGCAGTTAGCGCAATAGCATCTGATGCTGTTTTAGCCTTTGCTACGGCTGACTCTGAAGCCATGCGCATTGATGCAAGCGGCAACTTGTTGGTTGGGACTACTTCAATCATAGGCACTACAGACACTACAGGCGAAGGACACGATTTTAGAGCTACAGGCGCTGTTTTACATAAGCGTGACGGTGGTATTGTGCAGTATTTAAATCGTCTTACGTCAGATGGAGACATTGTAGACTTCCGCAAAGATGGCTCACCAGTCGGTAGTATTGGTGTTACTGGCAGTGATTTAACTATTTCTTCAAGTGTTGCAGACCACAGCGGTTTGCGTTTTGCGCTAAACAATGTATTGCCGATGAAAAACGGTTCTATTGTGGATGCGGCAATTGACCTTGGACAAACAACAGTAACTAATTACCGCTTCAAAGACCTCCACCTGTCAGGACAAGTAAACGCAAATACTGTTAACTTACTTTCAACATTAAAAATCACCAATGCTACGCCAGAAATTCAATTATTCGAAACTGATGGAACTATCAACCAAAA
>Ga0233450_10000023_pt1 | contig 149371 bp, 157 predicted proteins | sample 011ome_30_FD_189956 | JGI IMG/M metagenome (GOLD analysis project Ga0233450, IMG submission 189956) | Coastal salt marsh microbial communities from the Groves Creek Marsh, Skidaway Island, Georgia - 011501CT (spades assembly) | ecosystem: Environmental > Aquatic > Marine > Intertidal zone >... | reverse complement strand
TTAAGATTTTTATCAGTAGGTCTTGGGGTGATTATTGTTTCTATCATTTCACAAAAATTTAATCCAAATTTTTCTACAAATATAAGCTTACTAAATCACTTAATTCTTGATATTGGCATCAGTATTATAATTCTTATTTGCTTCCAAATTTTTTATGAAAAAACTTATGGGACATAATTAAAGCTTTGGATAATTACCGCTTCAAATATATTTTTAAAAAAAGGATTCAAATACTATTTGGATTATTAGTATTTTTATTATTCATTGTTTTATTAAAAATTTTCTATTTACAAATTATTCAATTTGAGAGGTTCAGTGCACTAAGTAAAAATAATAGCATCAAAATTGTGCCTACCACCCCAAAAAGAGGTTTAATCCTCGATAGAAACAATGTCATCCTTGCGGATAATAAATTAGTCCACTCTCTCGAAATCCAACGATCATCCTCTTCAAGGATTAAAGAAATTACAAACCAACTAAATGAAAAATTAAATATTAAAATTGAAGCTCCCGATAAAAAAATTAATTATTTATATGAGGATACAATTCCTTTAAGTTTTAGCTTAACAAATGAACAAATTGCAAGTTTCGTAGCACATCAATACTTATTTCCTGAGCTAAGCATCAAACAAAGATTTATAAGAGATTACCCTCAGGGAAAATCATCTGCTCACATTATTGGTTTCATAAATAGAATAAATGACAAAGATATAGAATTTTTTAAAAAAGAAAATTTAACTCAACAATATATAGGAAGCACACATACTGGTAAATCTGGCATAGAAAAATTCTATGAAAATTTTATTCATGGAAGTCCTGGTTTTAAGGAAATAGAGGTGGATGCTAAACAAAATGTTATAAGAGTATTGCAAGAAAAAAAATCTATCCCTGGGAAAAATATCAATCTAACAATTGATTTCAAATTGCAAAAAGTAGCTGAGAAAGCATTTGGTGACAAAAAGGGTGCTCTCATTGCCATTGATCCAAATAATGCCGAAATATTAGCTTATGTTAGCCAACCCACATTCAACCCTTCTTTATTTACAAACGGAATTAGTCAAAAAGCATGGGATAATTTAAACGATAAAAAATCAAAGGCTATGTTAGATCGGGTTGTTTCTGGGCTTTACCCTCCTGGTTCAACACTCAAACCCTTTGTTGCCTTAGCGGCACTTGATAATAACGTAAGAAAGCCACCTTTTTCTATTTTTGATACAGGTCGATTTAAAATGCCAAATTCTTCAAAGGTTTTTCGAGATTGGAAAAAAGATGGCCATGGAACCGTTGATATAATTAAAGCTATTAGCGTTTCGTGTGATACTTTTTTTTATGGCTTAGGTCTTGAATTAGGAATCCCAAAATTAAATAAAGTGCTCGATGATTTTGGATTTGGTAAAATGACTAATATTGATATTGATGGAGAAAAAAAGGGTTTAGTTGCGAACAAGCAATGGAAAAAAGATAAATTTAAACAAAGTTGGTATGCTGGGGAAACAGCTATTACAGCCATTGGGCAAGGGTTTACCCTTGTGACACCGCTTCAACTTGCTAATGCTACTGCTAAACTTGCTAATCCTTCTTTAACATTAAATCCTCATATCCTTCTTAATGTTGATGGTATTAAACAAAATAAAGAAGAAGGAAAGAACATAAAAAAATATGACGATAAAAATCTTCAATTGGTCAAAGAGGGGATGATTAATGTAACCAAAGCAGGGGGAACCGCTGCTTTTTTAGGCAAAAATTCTGATTATCAAATGGCTTCCAAAACTGGGACGGCACAACTATTTGGATTAGCAATCGATGAAGAGTATGACGAAGACACTGTGCCTGATGAGCTTAAAGACCATGCATTATTTATTTCATATGCGCCTGCCAATAAACCTGCAATAGTTGTTGCTGTCATTGTTGAAAATGGAGGTCATGGTGGCTCAGTCGCTGGTCCTATTGCAAAATCGGTAATGGATTCTTACTTAAAGAAAAAATAAGTTTATGTTAAAAATATTTCAAGAATTTTTGAAAAGGGTTGATGTTCCACTTTTTACCTTGATGGTTTTAATTATAATGTTGGGATTTGTTACATTGTCCGGTAGTAATTTTGACACATCACAAATTATTCTCAGTCAAATTCTAAATATATTTGTAGGTTTATTAATTTTTACAATTTTGATTTTTACAAATCCCAAAATTTTATTTGGCTACACACCTCTTTTATTTTTCATCAGCCTTTTTTTATTAGTTTTAGTTCATTTTTTTGGGGTAGAAAGTAATGGCGCGAAAAGATGGTTGGCATTCGGTTTTATAAACCTACAACCTTCCGAGCTAACTAAAATTACTCTGCCATTAATGATTGCATGGCTTTACCAAAACTATCAAAATAAAATTTCAATATTGACACACTTCATTGCTTCTTTTTTGATTTTTTTTCCGGTATATCTTGTTTTACTTCAGCCAGATTTAGGTACATCTATCATGATTGCTCTTTCAGGCTTGTTAATTATCTTTTTAGCTGGCATCTCATGGAAACTTATTCTTTCCTCAATAATTATTTTAACCCTCAGTTCGCCAATCATATGGATAAACCTTTATGATTATCAAAAGGGTAGGATTTTGAATATGCTTGATCCATTCAAAGATCCATTGGGAACTGGCTATCATACAATTCAATCAATGATTGCAATCGGCTCAGGGGGTACTTTTGGGAAAGGTTGGGGAGAAGGCTCTCAAACAAATCTAAATTTTTTACCAGAAGCTAATACTGATTTCATCTTTGCTGTCTATGCTGAAGAATTTGGTTTTTTTGGGGTTTGCATAATATTCACATTATTTCTTCTTCTTATCTATAGAATTTTTATTTTAGCAAATGATATGCAAGATACATTCTCAAAACTTCTTACAGTTTCCTTAGGTGTTTCCATTTTCGCAGCAATTTTTGTGAATATTGCCATGATTAGTGGTTTAGTCCCTGTTGTTGGACTACCCCTTCCTTTTATGAGTTATGGTGGCACATCCATGGTAGTTTCATTGATTAGTATTGGTATAATCATGAGCTTAAATAATCATAAAACTCTGATAGCAAATTAAAGATGAATATCAAATCAATTTTCTTAAGTTTATTCTTCATATTTATTATTGTTGGTTGCTCATCAAAAGATTATTCGATTGACGAATTATTTGAAGATGGGGGAGAAATTGACATATCACCAGATGACTCAATAAAATATCAATGTAGTCAAAAAAAATATTTTTTTATAAAATACAGTGAAGAAACTAAAAAAAGTCTTTGGATTATATTTCCGAAACGAGAAATTAGACTCTATGAAACAGAGATTTCAAATGTATTTTCTAATGGGATAACTAAATTAGTTTTTAATGATAAGACAACTACTGTTAAAAAAGATGATGCAATCTTGTATAGTAATTGTGAGAAGGTAGAGGAATAAATAACTCAACATTGATTTTTCAAAAAAAAGAGTTCTTTTTAAATAACGTTTTATTTTTAAATAAAGGTAAATATGATACTTCAATCAGAATTTGTTGATTTAAATACATCAACAGGGACTATGAGAACTTATGTCCATAGACCAAAATCTAATTCAAAATATCCAGCGATACTTTTTTACTCTGAAATTTTTCAACAAACTGGGCCAATTGAAAGAGCTGCCAAAATTCTAGCAAGTCATGGCTTCGTAGTTTTAGTCCCTGAAGTTTTTCATGAGCTGAACGAGATAGGGACCGTTCTGAATTATGATGATGCGGGAAGAGATAAAGGTAATGCTGATAAATCTGAGAAGGATGTTCAAGCTTACGATAGTGATAATCAAGCGATGGTTGACTGGATAAAATCTCAAGACTGGTCAAATGGTAATATTGGAGCAATGGGTTTTTGCATTGGAGGGCATCTTGCTTTTAGAGCAGCATTGAATCCAAACGTCAAAGCAACAGCGTGTTTTTATGCCACTGATCTTCATACAAATACCATTCCTAATAAACCTGGACAACATAGTATGGAGCGACTTGATGATATCAAAGGTGAGTTATTAATGATTTGGGGTAAACAAGATAATCATGTTCCTACCGAAGATCGAATGGATATTCACAAAAAACTATTAGATACATCAATTAAATTTAGTTGGCATGAATTTAATGCTCAGCATGCTTTTATGCGTGATGAGGGAGATAGGTATGATGCAGAGCTTGCAGCAATATGCTACCAATTAAGCATTGGGATGTTTAATAGAACTCTAATTGATTAAACGCAATCTGAGTAAGCCTCGAGTGTTCGACGGAAATTATTATGGTTAACTTTTTTCTTGCTAAGTTTTTGCGAATCAACTTGCTTCTCTAGTTTTGGTTCAGAATAACTATTAATATGGTTTACCTTTGAAATTGTTTTTTTACTTTTCATTTATCTTTTTTCCTTTTGGGAATTAAAAAATGTATGGGATTTTGTCCCACTTACTGTTATATGATAAAGGCTATTAAAATAAATTCAAAATTATTAACAATTTTTTAACAAGAATTAATTATATGAAAATTCAAGTCAATGGATTAGAAAGAAATTTTGAGGCAAGTGAATTATCTTTATCTCAACTCATCGAAGAATTAGCATTAACAAAAAAAAAATTTGCCATAGAATATAATGGAGAAATAATTCCAAGGGGAAACTTTTCACAGATAATTTTAAAAGACGGTGATAAACTCGAAGTTGTTATAGCTGTTGGTGGTGGTTAAAAATGAAATCAGATAATTTGCAAATTGCAGGTAAATATTATGTATCTCGACTCCTCGTAGGTACAGGGAAATATAAAGATTTTGAACAGACAAAAGATGCTATTGATGAAAGTGGTGCTGAAATTGTTACAGTTGCAATCAGAAGAACCAATATAGGTCAAAACCAAGATGAGAAATCTTTACTAGATTTTCTACCCAAAGAAAAGTATACCTATCTGCCCAACACGGCAGGGTGTTACTCTAAGGATGAAGCTATTAGGACATTACGTTTAGCGAGAGAGTTATTAGATGGACATAATCTTGTTAAACTTGAAGTTCTTGGAGACCCAAATACATTATATCCAAATGTTGTTGAAACTGTAGAGGCTGCAAAAACTCTAGTAAAAGAAGGATTTGATGTAATGGTGTATACCTCAGATGACCCTATCATCGCAAAGCAACTTGAAGATATTGGTTGCTGTGCAATCATGCCTTTAGCTTCATTGATAGGTTCAGGCATGGGTATTTTAAACCCACATAATTTAGAAATCATTATCAATAATGCAAAAGTACCCGTAATTGTAGATGCCGGAGTAGGGACTGCATCAGATGCAGTTATAGCGATGGAGTTGGGTTGTGATGGTGTTTTAATGAATACTGCTATTGCAGCTGCAAAAGATCCTATTTTAATGGCTAAAGCCATGAGAAATGCTATTGAGTGTGGACGAGATGCCTATAAAGCAGGCAGGATGGATAAAAAGTTTTATCAAGCGAATCCAAGCTCACCAACTGAAGGATTGATTAAATGATAGAGAAAAATAATAATCAAATTCTAATTAAAGTAACTCCTAATTTCATTGAAAAAAATTCAATCGTTGAATTCAATAAATATGTTTTTTCATATGAAGTTGAAATTAAAAATGACAGCTCTCAAGCCATTCAGCTAATGAGCAGACATTGGATTATTGAAAATTCAAAGGCTGAAATTTTTGAAGTAAAGGGAGATGGTGTAATTGGAGAACAACCAACTATTAACCCTGGTGAAGTTTATAGTTATTCTAGTTTTACAGAAATAAGTACGCCATCAGGTTTTATGTGGGGTTCGTACAAAATGCTAACTGAAGGAGATATTAGTTTTGATGTTGATATTCCAAAATTTGAATTGACTATGCCGAGAACATTACATTGAGATTTTTAAAAAAATCTTTAATCATTTCTTTTTTACTTTTAACTGCATGTAAAGATGCCCCACCACCAGTTGACTGCAATTGTCCTGAGATTGAAGCACCTGTTATTGAAGAAAAAAAAGAGGTTAAGTTTAAACCTTATAGCTTTTTAAAAAAAACATACTGGAGTGATATTGAATATGCACTCTCAGAAGACTACCTGATTCTCGCTTGGCCTGCTTGGATTAGAAGCTGCACAACATTAATAAATAAAAAACCATGGCGTAAAGTTTGTGATCAAGCGCGTTCAATGGGGGCATCTCCTAGCAATGAAGAAATCATTAAATATTATAAAAATCATTTTAATATTTTCCAGGCTACAAATGTTGATGGCTCAAAAGAAGGATTAATTACTGGATATTATCAACCTGTTCTCAAGGGAAATTGGGATAAAACAAAAAAATATAATATTCCTCTTTATTCAATTCCAGATGATTTAATCACTGTAAATCTGAGTGAAATTTATCCTGACCTAAAATACAAGCGACTTAGGGGTAGAGTAGAGGGTAATAAATTAGTACCCTATTTCACGAGAGATGAAATTACAGAAAAAGTAGCCCCTTTAAAAGGAAACGAATTAGTCTGGGTTAATAATGCGGTTGAAGCTTTTTTCCTTGAAATACAAGGTTCAGGTGTTATTGAATTTGAAAATGGTAGAAGAATTCAAATTGGGTATGCCGATCAAAATGGGCACCCATATCGTTCGATGGGAAGAGCACTCATTCGAGCTGGTGAACTTGAAAGAGGCAAAGTCTCCATGCAAAGTATTAAGAAATGGGCAAAAAAGAATAAAAAGAAATTGAGGAAATTTCTAAGCGCTAATCCAAGTTATGTTTTTTTTCGAATTCTTCCAGAAGGCTTACCTGGACCAATAGGTGCTATGGGTATACCCATTACCTCAGAACGATCTGTAGCTATTGACCGAAAATATGTCCCTCTGGGTGCGCCTATTTTCTTAAAAACGACAAAACCAAATACTGATATTCCAATAGAACGACTTATGATAGCTCAAGATACTGGTGGAGCAATCAATGGTGGTGTAAGAGCTGATTTTTATTGGGGTCAAGGGAATCAAGCAGGAAAAATGGCAGGTAAAATGAAACAGGATGGGCGCATATGGGTATTGCTCCCTAAGGGATATAAGCTTCCATAAAAAAAGGAACCCAGAGGTTCCTTTTTTTATATAAGTAAAAAACGATTACTTGTTCATTACGTACATTGTTACTTCAAAACCGAAACGCATTTCAGTTGCAACTGGTGTTGTCCACATAATATGATCTCCTTTCTTAATTTAGATTCTACCTATTAAAGTAGTTGTAATAATATACCTTCGAAGTTGAAAACTTGGTTATGAAAATACCCTAAGTAAAATCATGAACTAATTATTATTAAATAAAAAAAGGCCCACATTGTGGGCCTTTAAACACTCTAATTACAGGAGGATAATTAAGAGTGGTACGCTGTTTCTCCGTGAGAGGTAGTATCAAGTCCAGTTCTTTCACTTTCATCTGAAACTCTCATACCTACAACGGAATTCACAATTTTATATAGAACGAATGTTGCGATAGCACACCAAATTATGGTTACGCCCACACTCTTCGCTTGAATAATAAATTGAGAAGCCATTGTTACGCCTTCGTCAAAGCCTACGCCACCAAATGTTGGTGACATTAAGATTGCTAAACCAAGTGCGCCGATGATACCTGCAACACCATGGATACCGAATACGTCCAATGAATCATCATAACCAATTGCTTTTTTGAGGCTTGAACAAGCCCAGTAAGCTACCAGTGAAGCAACAAAACCAAGGATAATTGCTCCCATTGGTCCAACAACAGCACATGCTGGTGTAATTGCAACTAGTCCTGCAATAGCTCCTGATGCACCGCCAAGCATTGATGCTTTACCTTTTTGTAATGATTCAATAAGCAACCAACCAAGCACTGCTGCCGCTGTAGCCGCTTGAGTATTAATCATGACTGCACCTGCCACACCATCTGCAGCTAATTCACTTCCCACGTTGAACCCAAACCAACCAGCCCAAAGTAATGATGCACCAATCATAGTCATTGGCATATTGTGTGGAGGCATAGCCTCTTTACCATAACCTATTCTCGGCCCAATCAAAAGTGCTAATACTAAAGCTGCAATACCTGCATTAATATGAACAACGGTTCCTCCAGCGAAATCAATTGCACCCATTTCAGCAATTAATCCACCTCCCCAAACCATGTGACATATTGGAAGATAAACAATAGTGAACCAACCAGCCATAAATAAAAGCATGCCTGAAAATTTGATTCTTTCAGCAAAACCACCAACAATCAGCGCGGGAGTTAAAGCTGCAAAAGTTAATTGGAAAGTTACAAATACAAATTCAGGAATCGTACCTGATACTGAATCAGGTGTGATGCCACTTAAAAACGCTGCGCCAAAACCACCTGCAATCATTTGACCCCAAGGTGTTCCTGTACCATCTGAAAATGCCACACTATAACCATAAATGACCCATAAAACTGACATTAATGAAAAGGTAACAAATACTTGCATCAAGACTGACAACATATTTTTGGACCTGACTAATCCCCCATAAAATAACGCCAAACCAGGAATTGCCATTACGATCACAAGAATAGTTGCCACGATCATCCAAGCAGTATCGCCTGAATTTAGCGTTGGTGCTTCCTCAGCTGCCTCCTCTACAACAAGAACATCTTGCTCAGCAACTAAAATTGTTTCTTTTGATACATCAAAAACCTCATTTGTTACACCAGTTTGCGTAAAACTTAAGAGCATCAGACTAAGTAATCCGACTACTCCTAATTTTGAAAATATTTTTTTCATGATTGTCTCCTTAAAGTGCATCCTCACCAGTTTCACCGGTGCGGATTCGTTGAACTTGATCAAGTGGCATCACAAAAATCTTGCCATCACCAATTTTTCCAGTGAGTGCCGACTTTGAAATAGCCTCAATAACTTTTTTTGTGAGTTTGTCGGAGACTGCAATTTCAATTTTCACCTTAGGTAAGAAATCGATAACGTACTCTGCTCCTCGGTAAAGCTCTGTGTGGCCTTTTTGACGGCCAAACCCTTTGACTTCTGTGACGGTAATACCCTGTACACCTATCTCAGAAAGGGCCTCCCTTACTTCATCAAGCTTGAACGGCTTGATAATCGCACTAATTAATTTCATATTTATTCCCCTTAAATATATAAACCTAAAATATATAAAATTAAGGAGCAGGGTTTACGACTGCTCCTAAATTATCCATTTAGAATCCTGCGCTTATGTAACCTCCAAATGTTTTATCTCCAAGGAAAGTACTGCCAACTGTCCATAAAGCCTTATCTTGGTCGGTATCAGTGTAAAAAGCACCCGCAGAGAAATTGTCGTTAAATGCATAATCTACGTTAACTTTCCAATCAGTGTAGTCATAAGAACCATCACCAAATGTTTGATGGCCAACATGTCCTGTCAATGTGACAGGCGATGAGCCAACTGGAACATCAACTGAAAAATCATGGTACATTTCACCATCCATATCCTCAAAACCCCATGCATCGTCCGACACTACAACATAGTTTGTTAGACTTGTTGAAAATGCGCCATCAGCCCAATCTTTACTGAAGCCAAAATAGATTTCAGTTGCATCTGTTTCAACTGCTCCAGCAGTATCATTACCAGGGTAAAAGAATTGAAGTACACCAATATCAAAACCTATGCCCCCAAATGGAAGTTCAGTTGCCCATCCAGCGTAAACATCAATTTCAACACTGTTTTTATCCATATATTCACCCGCAGTAGTCCAATCTACATTGGATGCCCAAGTACCAGCATATAAACCACTTGAATGTTCTACGTCAAATCCACCTTGAATTGCAGGCTCATTCTGTGTTTGTGTATAACCACGGAATATATAATCAGTATAGAGACCTACATTTGCACTAAAGCTAAATTCATCAAGCATTGATGAAGGTGCTTTAACGTCTTCTACTTCATCAGCCGCGAAACTGATTGGGGCAATTGAAAACAATGCTCCTACTACAGCGGCTTTCATTAATTTCTTGTTCATACTGCTTTCTCCTTTATTTAAAATCTGCTGACACTTTTGTCTGCGTACACTTATATGTAAAGCAAGAACCGTGCCAACTTTCTAATTTTCTAAATTTTTTTTGTTTTTTTAATCTAATTTGGGGAATAAACTAAATTAATTTATTAGCAAAAAAATTTAAAAAAACTGTTAAAATCAACGTTTTACGAGAAGAATATATGGTAGATAAACAAAAAATTCAAGAAATTTCTAAAAAAATTAAAGGTATCATTTCTGATTCACCAATAAATGACATTGAGGAGAATATAAATGCACTATTAAGGGGCATGTTCACCAAAATGGACCTTATTACCAGAGAAGAATTTGATGTACAAACAGGCGTACTTAAGAAGACTCGCGAGAAATTAGAGAGGATTGAGAAAAAATTAACTGAAATTGAGAAAGGTATCAAATAAAATTGAAAGATAAAACTTATTCAAAGGGAGAGTCCGAATTAAGAGAAATCTTAAAAAATAGAATTATGATAATGGATGGTGCTACGGGCACGATGATCCAACAACATAACTTGACAGAGGATGATTACCGAGGTGGTAAGGATGGAAAATTCATCGATTTTTCTGCCCCCAAGGGGGAGCGAGAGCTTTTCTTAAAAGGGAATAACGAACTACTTAGTCTGACACAACCGCAGATAATAAAGAAGATCCACGAAGATTATCTTGATGCTGGTGCAGACATCATAGAAACGAATACATTTGGTGCTAATAGTATTGCCCAAGATGATTACTATATGCCCCACCTGATTCATGATATGAATTTTGAATCAGCCAGACTTGCAAAAGAGGCTGCAAAAAAATTTAGCACACCCGAAAAACCCAGGTTTGTCGCGGGCGCAATTGGCCCAACGCCTAAAACAGCATCGATATCGCCTGACGTTAATGATCCAGGTGCACGAAATGTAGATTTTGATCAACTAGTCACATCGTATAAAGAGCAAACAAAATCTCTTATGGAAGGAGGTGTTGATATTATTTTAGTTGAAACAGTCTTTGATACTTTGAATTGTAAAGCTGCCTTATATGCCATAGACCAAGTGTTTGAAGAAAATTCTCAAAAATTACCTCTTATGATTTCTGGAACTGTAACTGATGCTTCAGGCAGAATATTATCTGGACAAACAGTCAGTGCATTTTGGAACTCTATCAGACATGCAAAACCATTAACGATAGGTTTAAATTGTGCATTAGGTGCGGCTCTTATGCGACCTTATGCTGAAGAATTGTCAAGAATTGCAGATACCAATATATGTATCTATCCAAATGCAGGGCTGCCAAACCCTATGTCAGATACAGGTTTTGATGAAAAGCCTCATGACACCTCAGAACTTTTAAAAGAATTTGCTGATAATGGATTTGTGAATATTGCTGGTGGTTGTTGTGGAACTACACCTGATCATATCAAAGCAATTGCTAATCAGTTAGAAAATGTTCGACCTAGAAAACTTCCAACACAAGAAGTATTCACCAGACTTGCTGGGCTAGAGCCATTGAGTATAAAAGAAGACACTTTGTTTATTAATGTTGGAGAAAGAACAAATGTTACGGGTTCTAAAGCTTTTGCTCGTCTAATTATCGAAGAAAAATTTGAGGAAGCAGTATCTGTTGCAAGGCAACAAGTTGAAAATGGTGCGCAGGTTATAGACATAAATATGGATGAAGGCATGCTTGACTCACTTAATGCCATGAAATATTTCTTGAATTTAATTGCTTCTGAACCCGATATTGCTCGTATCCCCATCATGATTGACTCATCAAAATGGGAGGTCATTGAAGCTGGTTTGAAGTGTGTTCAAGGTAAAGCTATCGTCAACTCAATCTCTATTAAAGAAGGAGAGGAAGAATTTTTAAAACAAGCACAATTGTGTAGAAATTTTGGTGCGGCGATTATAGTTATGGCTTTTGACGAGAAAGGTCAAGCTGATACCTATGAACGTAAAATTGAAATATGTAAGCGTGCTTACGATATACTCACCCAAAAATTGGACTTTCCTCCTGAGGATATTATTTTTGACCCGAATATTTTTGCTGTGGCAACTGGTATTGAGGAACATAATAATTACGCAGTAGATTTTATTAACGCCACTAAATGGATCAAAGAAAATCTTCCATACGCCAAAATTTCAGGTGGTGTTTCAAATGTCAGTTTTAGCTTTCGTGGAAATGATCAGGCAAGAGAAGCCATACATACCGTTTTCTTGCATCATGCAATAAAAGCTGGCTTAACAATGGGTATTGTTAATGCGGGAATGATTGGTCTTTATGATGATATAGATGATGATCTAAAAGAAGCTGTTGAAGATGTGATTTTAAATCGTCGACCAGATGCAACAGAGAGAATGATTGATTTTGCAGGAACACTCAAAGGTAGTAAAAAAGAAAAAATTAAGCAAAATTGGCGTGGAGATGAAAAAAATCCAGTAACTGTTGAGAAAAAAATAGAGTACGCACTTGTTCACGGAATTACAGACTTTATTGTAGAGGATACAGAAGAAGCTCGCCTCAAAATCATGAAAAATGAAAATGGTAGACCCATTAATGTCATTGAGGGTCCTCTCATGGATGGGATGAATGTTGTAGGTGATTTATTTGGTCAAGGCAAAATGTTTTTACCTCAAGTTGTTAAGTCTGCTCGCGTTATGAAACAAGCAGTTGCTCATCTTGTTCCTTTTATTGAAAAAGAGAAAGAGGAGGACGAAAAACGAACAGGAGTTAAAGCAAAGTCAAAAGGGAAAATGCTGATAGCCACCGTCAAAGGTGATGTTCATGATATCGGGAAAAATATTGTTGCTGTAGTCCTTCAATGTAACAATTTTGAAGTTGTAAATATGGGTGTAATGGTCCCATGTGCAGAAATTCTTGCAAAAGCGAAGGAAGAAAATGTAGATATTATTGGGCTGTCAGGACTCATTACTCCATCTCTTGAAGAAATGACAAATGTGGCAAGTGAAATGCAGCGTGATGCATATTTTAAAGAAAATAATATTCCCTTATTGATAGGGGGAGCAACTACATCAAGGGCTCATACAGCTGTAAAAATTTCGGAGCATTATGATGGGCCTGTTATTCATGTTTCAGATGCATCTCGATCAGTATCAGTGATGCAATCTTTGATGGATCCAAAACAAAAAATGGATTACATCGTTAAGTTATCAAAAGATTATGAGAGTGTTCGTCAATTACATTCAAAGAAAAAAGGTGCTACTTTTATTTCAATTAAGGATGCTAGAAAAAATAAATTAAAACTTACGTTTAAACCAAAAAAACCAAAATATATAGGAAGAAGGGTTTTTGAAAACATCGACCTAAATTTAATCAAGGAATATATTGATTGGTCACCGTTCTTTCAGACATGGGATCTTCATGGAAAATATCCAGATATTCTTAAAGATGAAGTAGTAGGAAAAAGCGCGACAGATCTTTTTGAGGAAGCTCAAAAAATGCTTAGTAAACTTATCAACGAAAAAAAGATTAAAGCAAATGGTGTTGTTGGTTTTTATCCTGCGCACTCCATAAATGATGATATAGCAATTTTCAAAGATGAATCAATGGATTTAGCTTTCACTTACTATTGTTTGAGGCAGCAGACAAAAAAACCAATCATTAATAATAAGCAAAACCCAAATCTATGTCTTGCAGACTTTATTGCTCCTAAGAAAGAAAGTATTCAAGACTATATTGGGCTATTCGCTGTCACATCTGGAATTAATGCTGATATTTATGAAGATATGTTTACAAAAGCAGATGATGATTACAGCAATATCATGGTTAAAGCAATTACAGATAGATTGGCAGAAGCTTTTGCAGAGTATATGCATGATAGAGTTAGGCAAGATCTATGGGGATATCAAACAGAACAACTTAGTAATGAAGAAATGATAAAAGAAAAATATCAAGGGATCAGGCCTGCGCCAGGTTACCCTGCATGTCCTGAGCATTCCGTTAAAAAAGATATTTTTGAATTGCTTCAAGCCAAAGAAATTGGTATGGAACTGACTGAGAGTATGTCGATGATCCCGGCATCATCAGTGAGTGGTTTTTATTTTGCACATCCCGAAGCCAAATATTTCAGTGTAGATAAGATTGATGATGATCAGGTTGAGGATATGGCAAATAGAAGATCTATTTCTAAAGAACAGTTAAAAAAATGGCTTGCATCTAGCCTTAAGTAAAAATGCATATTCATATATTAGGTATATGTGGAACATTTATGGCAGGGATAGCCTCTCTTGCAAAATCTAAAGGTTTTAAAGTAACCGGATGTGATCAAAATGTATACCCTCCCATGTCAACACAACTTGAAGATGAAGGTATTGAAATCATTGAGGGATTTGAAGCATCACAGATAAAATTAAATCCAGATGTTTTTATTATTGGTAACATAGTCAAAAGAGGTAACCCCCTCATGGAAAGCATATTAAATAATAATTTGCCTTTTACATCAGGCCCTCAATGGCTTTATGAAAATATTTTAAGTGAGAAGTGGGTTATTGCTGTCGCAGGAACTCATGGAAAAACCTCTACAACCGCGATGCTTACATGGATATTAGAGTTTTGTGGATTAAATCCCAGTTATTTGATTGGCGGTATCCCCAAAAACCTAAAAACTTCCTCGAAGCTAGTTGATGATAAAAAGTCTAATTTTTTTATCATTGAGGCTGATGAATATGATACTGCTTTCTTTGATAAGCGTTCAAAATTTGTGCATTATCATCCACGTACACTTGTGATGAACAATTTAGAATTTGATCATGCAGATATTTTTGAAGACCTTGATCATATAAAAAAACATTTTCATCATCTAATCAGAATTATGCCAGGTAAAGGCAAAATTATCTCCAACGCCAAAGATAAACATCTTAATGAGGTTTTAAAATTAGGAATTTGGTCTGATTTAGAATATTTTAATCAAATTGATGGCTGGTCATCAAAATGGAATGATGATGGTCCATCTTTAGATATTTATTTTGAAAATGAGAAGAAGGGTACAGTCTTATGGGGATTGATCGGAGATCACAATGCATCAAATGCACTTGCTGCGATTGCCGCTGCACATGATATAGGAATATCTGTCAAGGAGTCAATTAAAGCACTTACAAATTTTACAGGCGTTAAAAGAAGATTAGAACAAATTGGGGAATTCAAAAATGGTATAAAAATCTATGATGACTTTGCACATCATCCATCTGCTATCAAGAGCACGTTGGATGGAATGAAAAAAACATTTAAGACAGGACGTATAATAGCTATTTTCGAGCCAAGATCGAATACCATGAAACTGGGAAGTATGAAGAAAGATCTCCAGAGTAGTATTTTATCTGCAGACAAAGTTTATTGTTATTCAAATAACTTAGATTGGGATCCAAAGGAATTATTCAAGAATAGTCAAAAAGTGCAAGTATCAAATAGCACCCAATGGATTTTAAGTAGTATCATTAAAGATAAAAAACCAAATGATCAAATTGTCTTTATGAGTAATGGTGGATTTTCAGGAATACAAAGTCAATGCCTAAATTTATTTAAAAATGAACAATGACAGCAAGTTAAAATTTTCTTACCTTAAAATCACACTATTTATTTTTGTTTCATTAATTCTTCACCTAATGCTTTTTACAAAATTTAACTTCATTGATTTATTTAAAACCACTAATAATTATATAAATACTGAATTAGAAATTTTTGTCTCTCGTGAAGACAAAGAAGACAAAGAAGACAAAGAAGACAAAGAAGACAAAGAAAGCTTAACAACAGAAAATAATAATATCCCAAAAAAAGATGAAGTAGTTTCTTCTGAAGTGAAAGAAAAAAATCTAAAAGAAATAAAAAAAGATGAAACTCCATTATCTACAAATAAATCAGAAACTAAGAATCCATTAGATAAAAATAAAATTTTATCTAATCTGAGTAAGCTTGATTTTAAAGCTAATAAAAAATTATCAAATAAAAAATTGAGAATAAAAAATATATCAGCTAAATCACCTGAATATATCTATCGCCTGTATTTTGAGGCTTGGAAAAAAAAGGTTGAGCGAATGGGAGCTATGAATTATCCTGATGCAGCAAAATTAAATAAAAGCTTCAGTAATCTAATATTGAAAGTAGTTTTAAATTCAAATGGTTCTGTTGACGATATTGCAATTATAAAAACTTCTGGAAACCAAGTCCTTGATAAAGCTGCAATGGACATAGTAAAAAATGGATCACCCTATGCACCATTTAGCGAACAAATGGAAAAAGAAGTAGACCAAGTCAGCATTACAAGAATTTGGAAATTTACAGAAGATATAAATCTTACTAATTAAGATGACCTACTATAAACATCATATCTTTTTTTGCTTAAATCAGCGCAATGATGGAAAACAATGTTGTAGTGATAGTGGTGCAGTAGATCAATTTAATTATATGAAGCAAAAACTCAAATCATTAAATTTATATGGAGTAAATTTAAGTAGGGTCAATAGGGCTGGTTGCTTTAATCGATGCCAAGAGGGTCCATTATTAGTCATTTATCCCGAAGAAACTTGGTATAGATACATAGATAATGAAGACATTGATGAGATTATTGAACATCATATATGTAAGGGTAAAAAAGTTAAACGCTTACTTATTTAGATTTTTTGAAATAAATTGATTTATTTTGTTTTTAGTTTGGGTAGATATATTGGTTTTTTTAAATTTCTTTTGGGCCGACCATATTGATTCTGGAAAATGATTGTCAGTTTTAAATCTTGGAACGACATGCCAATGAATATGAGGTGACAAATTTCCTAAAGAGGCTAAATTAATTTTGTCTGGTTTATAAAAATTTTTTATTGCAGTCTCTACAGTAAATACAACTTTCATTAACTCCATTCTGTCATTTTCATCTAAATCAGTCATTTCTTTTACATGCTCAATATACTCAACTCTATAATATGCAGAATAAGAGGGATCGTTAATTTCTACAATTCTAAACTTATTATTCTTCCAAACTACCGGAAAAATTGGATCATCACATAAATCACATTTTTTCATTTATGAAACTTCAAGCATCTTATCAAGCGTAAGTTTTGCAAGTTCAGCTTCCCTTTTTGGAACTTTAATTATATTGACTGGTTTATTGTCAACAATATTTTCTAGTGCCCATGCAAGATGTTGAGGATCAATTCTCGCCATTGTAGAACACTCACAAATGACGTGCGACATAAATTTAACCAACTTATTTTCTGCTTTCATTTCTTTAGCGAGACGATTAACTAAATTTAGTTCCGTTCCAACTAACCACTTAGAACCTGGCTCAGCGTTCTCAATCGTACGAAGAATAAATTCTGTAGAGCCAACTAAATCTGAATCTTTACATACATCAAAAGGAGCTTCCGGATGCGATATTACATTTCCGTTAGGATAGTTTTTTCTAAAATCTTTAATACTTTCAACTCTAAACATTTGATGAACAGCGCAATGTCCTTTCCATAGTAATATTTTAGATTCAAGTATTTGCTTTTCTGTTAAGCCGCCTAAAGGTAAGTCTGGGTCCCAAACAGGCATTTTGTCTAATGGAATGCCCATTTTATAACCAGTCCACCGACCCAAGTTTTGGTCAGGAAAAAATAGCGCTTTCTCTTTTTGATTAAACGCCCAATCTAAAATTTTTGGTGCATTAGTTGAAGTACAAACAATACCACCATGTTCTCCACAAAATGCTTTAAGATCAGCTGCTGAATTAATGTATGTCACAGGTGTAATTTTTTCATCAAAATCTAGAACTTTTGATAATTCTCTATATGTCCTCTCAACTTTAGCTAAATTAGCCATATCTGCCATTGAACAACCAGCTGATAAGTCTGGGAGAATGGTTATTTGATCATCTCTTGATAAAATATCGGCAACTTCTGCCATAAAATGAACGCCAAGAAAAACAATATACTTAGCCTCAAGTTTTTGAACTTGTTGTGCTAACTTTAATGAATCTCCCGCGAAATCTGCATGCCGATATACGGCTTCGTTTTGATAATGATGTCCTAAGATCACAAGATCTTTTCCAAGCATATTCTTGGCTTTTACAATTCTATCTTGGCAATCCTCACTCTTTAATTTTTCAAATGAATCGAAAGTTATTGTGGAAGTATTCATTTTATAAATTTTAACTTAGTATTGGTTTGATTTCGCATAATTTTTCTAAGGCTTTTTTATTTGTCCATGAAAATACTTTATTTTTTGCCTCATTTATATTTTCCCATTTATATTCTAAATGTTCTCTTGGCGAAATATTTATATCTAATTTTTCTGGAAGTTCTAATCCAAAAACATGCTCTGTATTTTTTGAGACATTTGGTGGATATCGATGCCTCCAGTGCAAATAAATTTCATACTCGTGATTAAGATTCCAATCTTGAATTTTATATTGGTCTGGATTTATTCCTGTCTCTTCGAAAACTTCCCTTTGTGCAGCTTCGTAAGGCGATTCTTGGGGTTCAAGACTTCCTGTCACAGATTGCCAGTAGCCTTGTTTATCAGCCCTATGAAGTAGCAAAATCTCATTTTTTTTTGTGTAAATGACAACTAATGCTGATATGGGGATTTTATATTTATGAGTTTTCAAATGTTTGGTAACTTAAAAATAATATTTTCCTTAATTCCATTCATTTTATTAATTGAAACATTATAATTTTTTTTAATTTTTTTTATCAGATTTTTCACTAAAATTTCAGGTGCAGATGCACCCGCTGTAATTGCAATTTTCTTCTTATTTTTCAAAAGTGACATATCAAAATTATCTACGTTACCAACCAAAATAGATTCTACGCCTGACTGTTTAGCAAGCTCAGCTAAACGAGTTGAGTTCGAACTGTTAGATGAACCAAGGACAATTATCATCTCATTATCTTTTACTAAGCTCCTTACTGCATCTTGGCGATTTTGCGTTGCATAGCAAATATCACTTTTATTTGGGCCAGTAATTTGTGGGTATTTTTCTTTTAACTTTTTAATAATTCCTTTGGTTTCATCAATTGATAATGTTGTCTGTGTGACGTAACTAATTTTTTCTCCATCTCCAAGTTCTAAATTATCAACATCTTCTTGCGTTTGAACTAATTTTATTTTATCTTTGACATCAACTTGGCCCATTGTGCCCTCAACCTCAGGGTGTCCATCATGACCAATCATGATAATAATATTTCCTTGAGCATTTTTCTGAGCTACTTCATTATGAACCTTTGTTACCAAAGGGCACGTTGCATCAATAGGAATTAAGTTGAAGTCGTTTGCCTTTTTCCTAACAAGCTTTGAAACACCATGAGCACTGTAAATTACATGGCTTCCCTTTGGAATAGCTTCCATATCCTCAACAAATATAGCTCCTTTTTCTCTTAAATCTTTTATTACATACTCATTATGGACAACTTCATGTCTGACATAAATTGGCGAGCCATACTTTTCAAGGGCTTTTTCAACAATCATAATAGCCCTATCAACGCCTGCACAAAACCCCCTTGGTTCTGCTAGAGAAATATGTAATTCATTTTTCATATAATTTAATCAGGAATCTTTAAGGATTTTTTCACCTCTAATGAGATCATCAAAAGATTCTTGTTCTCTAATAATGTGAATTTTTTGTTTATCAATCATTAATTCAAATAATCTTGGCCTCGAATTATAGTTTGAGCTCATTGACATCGCATAAGCACCTGTATCCATAATCACTAAAATATTTCCTGGGGCTGCTCTCATTAATCTATCTTTACCGATAAAATCTCCCGTCTCACAAATAGGCCCTACAATATCAAATTTACTTTCTTCATCATTGTTTTCAGAAATATTGATAATTTTATGAAACGCTTCATATAAAGAAGGCCGCATTAAATCATTCATAGCTGCGTCAATTACTGCAAAATTTTTGTCTTTCGTTTTTTTTATGTACTCAACTTTAGTAAGAATCACTCCTGCGTCAGCAGTAATTACTCTGCCAGGTTCTAGCAATAACTTTAGCCCCTTACCATGGATTTCTTTTGAAATAATTTCGGCATACTTGTTCAAATCAATTGTTTTTTCATTCTCATAGCTTATTCCAATGCCACCCCCTATATCTAAGTGCGTAATATTGATTCCTTCCGCCTCGAGCTTGTCAACTAATTTATTTAATTTTTTTAAAGAATCTTCGAAAGGTTTTAGGTCCGTAATCTGTGACCCAATGTGACAGTCAATTCCCTTTATTTCAATTGCATCTAATGATTGTGCTTTTTTATATAAATCAAAAGCAGACTCCTCGCTTACACCAAACTTATTTTCTTTAAGTCCAGTTGATATATATGGGTGAGTTTTAGCATTTACATTTGGGTTTACTCTTATAGAAATAGATGCTTTTTTATTCATTGCATTCGCTATTTCTTGAATTCGATCTAACTCAGCTTCTGATTCAACATTGAAGGTAAGTATATTATTTTCAATAGCTAATTTGATTTCTTCTTTCGTCTTACCCACACCAGAGAAAACAATTTTTGCAGGGTCTCCATTGGCAGCAAGGACTCTTTTTAATTCACCACCTGAAACAATATCAAAACCCGCTCCATTTTTAGCAAGTATATTTAATATAGCTAGATTCGAATTAGCTTTTACAGCAAAACATATTAAGTGATCTACCTCTTCAAAAGCAGTATCTAAATTTTCAAAATTATCTATTATTTTTTGTTTTGAATAAACATAACTTGGCGTCGGAAATTTTTTTATAATCGATTTAACATCAACATCTTCAATAAAGAATTTATCATTATTATTTGTTAAAATTGAAGAACTCATATTAAGCAAATTGGTTGTTTTTTATAATGATTTTATCCTGATGTTTATCTATAAACGATTGAGGGTATTTCTCTTCTGGAATATAAAGTTCGCCCTTTGTGCCACATCCATTAAGTAGCACAATAAATAAAAATGCAAATAAATATTTTTTTTTCATACCAGTATTTTATCATCAATGAATAGTAATTTTTCTCTCATCTATTTTATCTTGCCACATAATAATTTTATTGAATTCCTTACTAATTAAAATTTCATTATTTTCTAAAACAATTAAATAGTGACTTACCTCCAAATCATTAGCGATTTGCTTTTTTTTTGAAATATCTTCAATAAATATTGGGTTTGTAAAAACATCTGATTTTTCTCCAGAATTATTGCCAGGAGGAATCAAAACAGTCACTGACTTTGTATTTGATACCGGGTAACCTGTATAAGGATTTATAATATGAGAGTATCTTTTTCCGTTTACAGTAAAATATTTTTGATAATCACCAGATGTTCCAATAGACCAACCTGGCTTCAGTGGTATAGTCGCCATCAAATTTGGATTTCTAGGATCTTGAATTCCTACAATCCATTCTTTATTACCCTGCATACCCAAAGCCATAATATTTCCACCAATATTAATAAGTGCATTTTTAATTTTATATTTCTCTAGTATCTTTTTTGCTTGATCTAAAGCAAAGCCTTTAGCGTAGCCTCCCATATCAATTTTTACAAAATTATTTGAACTACTAAGTTCATTATTAATAATCGTAATATTTACCATTGATGGTTTTGCTTCAACTAATTTTAAAATATCCTTGCTAGCAGGCATCGCATTACGAGGAACTTCTGAATGAAACCCCCATAAATTTACAAGTTTTCCAATTGCTGGATTGAAGTAACCCCTGGTTTTTTTTTCATATTCTTGACCTCTTAGAATCAGAGATATTACTTCATGATTATCAATTAAAAGAGGTCTTTGATTATAGATTGCCTCATTTATTTCGTACATCAAGCCTTTTCGCCAAGGATGAAGTAATTTATGAAGTTTCCTAAAATTTAATAAAATTTCTTTTGAAGCCTCAGTAGCTAATTCTTTAGATTCGCCATAAATCTTTATATCTACAATTGTGCCAAATATATAATCTTTTTTTTGAAATGTTGAATTTCCCTGCAAACTGAAAATTAATATGATGAGAAGCGCTAAAATTAATAAAAGAGGTTTTGTATTTTTTTGCATTCGATATACTTAAATCGTATCAATTATAAATTTTGCGCAATCAAAATTCGTTTGTTTTGATATCTCAACTAAACATGTTGGACTCGTGACGTTAATTTCTGTTAAGTAATTTCCAATAACATCAATACCAACAAAATCTAGTTTGTTTTCAATTAAAAAAGGTCTAATAAAGTCAACAATTTTCATATCCTGCGATGTTAGTTTTTTTGAAACGCCTTGGCCACCTTTAGCCAAGTTTGCTCTAAAGTCATCATTGCCAGGTATCCTAATAAGGCCGTATGGTAGTGGATTGCCTTTAATAATGATGATACGTTTATCTCCTTTAGTAATATCTGGGATATATTTTTGAGCCATGATTACTTTTTTATCTTTAGACGTCACAGTCTCAAGAATGCTTTTTAAATTTTGATCATTTTTAGCTACAACAAAAATTCCATTCCCACCCATGCTATTGATAGGCTTAAGAACAACCTTTTTATGTTCATTGAGAAAGTCAATAACGTCATGCGATTTTGAGGTTACAATAGTTGGCGAAATAATCTCTTTAAAATTTAAGATTGAAAGCTTTTCATTATGCTTTCTAATTGAAGAAGGATTATTTATAACATCTACTCCCATTTCAACCGCAATGTCTAAAAAGTATGTGAGATTTAAATATTCATCGTCAAATGGTGGATCTTTTCTAATAAAGATTTTCTTAAAAAAATTAACTTTAAGAGGTGGTGAATTTTCATAATTAATTGCTTCATTAAGGCTATTTAATTTATTGCTTTGAACATTCAAGATTCCCTTATTTATTGAAAATTGATCAATTTCACAAAAGTATGTTTCAATATTTCTTCTTAGACATTCTTTGATTAAAAATAACGAAGAGTCCTTACTTTGATTGAGTGACTCGATTGAATCTATTATAAAAAGATATGCCATCACAATTTTTTTGCTAATTCTTTTGCTGCTGCAAGCATTGATAATCTTGCTATGACGCCATATGCATAAAATCTATTAGCTTTATCATGGCAAGGCCTTCCTTGATCTGGCATCAAACAAGAGGTATCAAAAGCTACTGGAGCAAAATGCATACCTGGTGAATTTAAATTTTCATCCTTACCTTTTGATGTATGAACCCGATAAAATCCACCAATTACAAAATGATCGATCATATAGACAACAGGTTCAGCTACAGCAGCATTGATTGTTTCTTCCGTATGAATTCCTTCTTGTACAAGAACTTCAGAAACAGATAAGCCCTCTTTGACAACTGACATTTTTTTCCGCATCTTTCTATTAAGATTTATAGCCTCTGAACTTTTTTTAACTGTCATCACACCCATTCCATATGTACCTGCATCTGCTTTAATTACCACATACGGGTTTTGAGGAATATTGTATTCATTATATTTTTTTTGTATTTGGTTTAAGAGACTGTCTATTGTTTCTACAAGCTTGTCCTCACCTTCTCTCATAGAAAAATCTAAATTATCAATTTTTTTAAACATGGGATCAATCAGCCATGGGTCACTATTAGTTAGTGAGGAAAATTCTTTAGCTACTTGACTATAAATATGAAAATGTGATGACTTTCTCCTAGTTGGCCAGCCAGCATCAATTGGAGGGATGATTTGTTGACCTAGATCTTTAATTATTTCAGGCACACCGCCTGATAGATCATTATTCAAAATAATTGAACAAGGGATAAATTCCGAACCATCCTTATTCTTTATAAATAAGAAATCTTCCCTTCTCTGAATAAGCTCTAAAGTGATGGAATGGTAATCATCAATATAAATGTCAGTTTTTTTAGAAATATTTTTATCAACCGTTCCAATCCTCACTTCGAGTCCAGAATTTTTCAAAATTTCTTTGAGTTGAAATAAATTTTCTAAATAAAATTTATTTCTTGTATGTTTTTCGGGAATAATCAGAACTTTTTTCGCCTCAGGGCAAACTTTCTCTATAGCCACTGAAGCTGCCTGAACTGAAAGAGGAGCAAAATCTGGATTCAGATTATTAAATCCACCTGGAAATAAATTCATGTCAACTGGAGCTAATTTAAACCCAGAATTTCTAAGGTCAACTGAGCCATAGAATGGAGCTTGATTTTCTAACCATTGTGTCCTAAACCACTGCTCGATATCACAACTACGATGTATTATAAAATTTTCTAGTTCCAATAACTCATTTGTTAAGTTAATTTTGAGTGGATGATTCATATAATTTTTTTACCTATAGCTTGTAAGTCTGCATGGTAACTACTCCTAACCATCGGACCACTTGCAACTGAATCAAAACCTAATTTTTCAGCCTTAATTTTTAGAGCATCAAATTCATTGGGATTAACATATCTTTCAACAGGTAGATGATGTTCAGTTGGCTGAAGATACTGGCCTAGAGTAATCATATCTACTTTATGCTTTCGTAAATCTTCCAAAACCTCAATAATTTCTTCATTTGACTCACCCAAGCCCAACATCAAACCTGATTTTGTCGGGATGTTAGGGTACTTTTCTTTAAACTGTGATAATAAATTGAGAGAATGAAAATAGTCTGATCCTGGCCTAGCTTGTTTATAAAGTCTCGGAATAGTTTCAAGATTATGATTGAAGACATCGGGTGGGGCATCATACAAAATTTCTATTGCTTTATCTAAGCGGCCTCTAAAGTCAGGAACCAGTATTTCAATTGAAATATTCGGATTATACTCTCTAATGACTTTAATACATTCAGCAAAATGAGAGGCTCCACCGTCTCTCAAATCATCTCTGTCTACACTGGTAATAACTACATATTTTAATTCTAAACGTAAAATACTCTCTGCTAAGTGACGTGGCTCTTGATCATCTGGTGGATTAGGTTTTCCATGTGCCACATCACAAAAAGGGCATCTCCTTGTACATAAATCACCCAAAATCATAAAGGTTGCTGTGCCATGACTGAAACACTCAGCGATATTTGGGCAACTCGCCTCTTCACATACACTATGTAATTTTTGTTCGCTTAGTAAATTCTTAACCCGCATATACTCTGATGTATTTGGTAATTGCATTTTTATCCATGCAGGCTTTTTTAAGGCATCTCTTGGAATTATTTTTATAGGGATCCTGGATGTTTTCTCCCTTCCTAATTCTTTTCTATTTCTCATTTATTGGCCTAAAAAAATTTTAAATTGCTCCAAAACTTCATTTTCAACATTTTTACTTTTAATGTCTGGAAGGTAATCTTTTAATTGTGCCATTTTTAAGTCTTTATAACCACATGGATCAATATGAAGAAAGGGTTTTAAATTCATATCTACATTTAAACTGACTCCGTGATATGTGAATCCTTTTTTCAATCTCAACCCAATTGATGCAATTTTCTTATCATTAACATAAACACCTGGTGCATCTTTTTTTAAAGTGCCAATAATTTCCTTCTTTTTTAAAAAAATTAAAATAGATTTTTCAATACCAGAAACGAGTTGCCTAATTGAAAGATCATTTCTTTCAAGGTTAATGAGAAAATAAAATATTATTTGCCCCGGCCCATGAAATGTAATCTTACCTCCTCTATCGACATATAGATGAGATATAGAGCTTTTAGGAATCTCACTATTTTTTTTATTTAAACCGGTGGTATATATTGGATAATGTTCTGTTAGCCATATTTCATCTACATTAGGATTGCTCTCAATGTGTGCTTTCATTGCACGCCAACAAGTTTCATAATCTGTTAAGCCTAAATTTTTTATGTTTAAAGCCATTTTATAAAACAAACTTTGTCACTTTTAGACCCGAAAGCTCCCTATAAATATTATCTAACTGCTTTTGTGATAAAACAAATACCGTACAAGTCAAGCTAATGTATTTACCTGCACTACTTCCTTTCATTTCTATACATGAACTATCAAAAAGTACATCATATTTATTGATTGATTTTAAAACAACATCTGAAAAATCTTCAACAGCATCGCCAATAACTTTAATAGAAAAATAACATGGGAAATTAATTAAAGGTTTTTTTGGAGATTCATCCATTTGTGTATTAATTTATTTTTTTACAATAAATCCATTGATGAAAAAATTTTCAGATAATTCATCTTTTTTGAGCAGCGCTTTTTGTTTATCGCTAAATGGACCTAATAACACTTGAAATTTATTTTCAGTTTTAATTTTTAATACTTTTTTATTCTCAATCGTACCTAATTTTTTAATTTTATTTATTAAATTATTTGCATTTTTTTCATCTGAAAAAAGGCCTGCTTGAATATACGTTTTTTTATTATATTGAGTCTCTTCATTCCTATTATCAAGGTTAATTAATTCTACTTTTACTAACTCGCTGCCTTTTTCAATAATCTCTAGCCTATGAGCTGCCGCATATGAGAGATCAATAATACGATCTTTTACAAAAGGTCCCCGATCATTAACTCGAACGATTACAGTCTTGTTATTTTTTAAATTTGTAACTTTAACGTAGCAAGGCAATGGTAAAGTTTTATGTGCTGCTGTCATTTCATACATATCATAAATCTCACCTATTGATGTTTTATTGCCATGATACTTTTTTCCATACCAGGTTGCATAACCAGTTGCTGTATATGGCTTTAAGGAGGTCATTGGATAATATGTTTTATTAAATACCTTATAAGGGCGGTTTGAAAATTTATTGAGGGGTTCTTTTCTAGGTGTTGCATTAGGTATGCTTGATAAATTTTCTGGAATTATTTCATCAGGCCCGTCATCAAGGTAATAGGCGCCTTTTGATTTCGAATCAACTACTGGCTCACCACTGTTTTTTTCAACATTGTTTGTTGAACAACCGCTGATACTTAAAACTGAAATTAATAATACAATAAATTTTTTTCTATTCATTCGTTGGCAAGGTCTATATTTGAATCAAGTTGATTAATAATACTTTGGTACTCATCCATCTCAACCCTATTATCATTTAGTTTAGCTATTTTGTACAAGTATAAATAAGAGAGTGTATGTTTTGTATTTTGGCTGACTACCTTTTCAAATAATTCTTTTGCAATGGTTTGATTGTCTTGATGATAATTAGCTAAACCCAAATGAAAATTTGATTCATCAGCATCAGGCTCATCTTTTACCCAATCCCTTGATATCAAAAAAAGCTTGTTCCAATCTTTTTTATTTAATGCGCTAACAACCCTCATAAAGAAAGGTTGATTTTCTTCAGAAGTATCCCAGAAAGCTCTTTCTGGGGCAGTAGTAACTGAAATTTCTTTGCCATTATTTAACATTTCTTCAATAATTTCTACTGGCATACTGTAATAAAAAGCAGACCTACCTGGAGTTTTAAAAGTAGTAATCCCTAACAATTCACCTTTGTAATTAAAAAGACCGCCACCGCTAGCGCCTAAAGAAAATGAAGCAGAAGATTGAATAATTTGATAGCCATTATATTCGAATTTAGCCTTCACTGTGCCAAATGATGAACCAGGTTTAGCTGCATTGCCACCATAGCTTTTAGTAAAAACATCAGTTTCATATTCAACTTTAGCTGTACTTGTCATAATTACAGGCTTTAATTCCAAAAATTTGAATTTCAAAATACATAGATCACTTTTCCAGTCTGCAATTAAAGCATCAGGAGAATAGCTGACTCCATATTTAGTCACGTGGATGCCTTGAGAATTTGCAATAACATGGCAATTGGTAACAATATAGTTTTTAGCAACAACAACGCCTGAACCAACACCATGATTACCTTTTTTATTTGCAACATGAACTTTTACAACAGATGGATTGGTACTAAACAGAACTTCAACACTTGGTGTAGCAAAACAACTCAATGAAAAAAATAAAGCAAGAGGGAAAAGTTTTCTAATCATGGAATGAGGACAACAAATTATTGAATAGGTCAGTAGACAAAATTAACCGCCTAAGTTCATGTTTTATTTTAGCCGCACTTACTCTCACCACAATTAAGACAGGTTAGGCATCCATCCATCATGATGGCTGCCTTTGTATTGCACTTATTACATAACTGAGCATCCTTTGGAAACCCTGACTCATCTAATTTATCGGGATTTTTTTTTAGATATTCTGCTTTTTTTTCATCAATTAATTTTTGCTGATGCTCTTCTGGATTTGCCACTTTTAACATGCCAATATTTTTTAGATGCTCTTCTAAAACTTGCCCTAACTCGGCGACTAAACTGGGGACATATTTACCACCTTTTTTATAGTACCCACCATTTGGATCAAAAACACTTTCTAACTCTTCAATCAAAAATGTTAAATCCCCTCCTTTTCTAAATACTGCTGACATAACCCTCGTAAGACCAACAATCCATTGGAAATGCTCCATGTTTTTTGAGTTTACGAATATCTCAAAAGGTCGTCTGTGCTCTTGCTCTGTCCCTTCATTCATAATGACATCGTTAATTGTTATATACAATGCATGTTCCGTCACAGGAGTTTTAACCTTATACGTTGAGCCAGTAATTTTATCTGGTCTTGCTAAAGGCTCACCAATCTGAACTACTTCAGCGGGTGATTCTTTCTGTTCTTCTTTTTTCTCAACAACAGAGTAACTTACGATTTTCTTTTCAATCTTGATTGACATCTACTAACTCCTAAAATTTTCCGTAATAGCCTTCTTTTAAAGCATCATACAAATTAGCTGCTGAATGTGTTTCTCCGTCATACTCAATCTCTTCGTTCCCTTTTACTTCAATTTCTTGCCCATCATCAAGCACGAATTTGTAACTTGTATTCTCTAAATCTTTCTCCGTCACAAGCACACCCTGAAATGCTTCTGGATTAAATCTAAAAGTTGTACAACCTTTTAGCCCTTTTTCATATGCATACAAATATATTTCTTTGAAATCTTCATAATCATAATCTGTAGGAACATTTATTGTTTTAGATATTGAGCTGTCGATCCATTTCTGAGCAGCAGCTTGTATATCAACATGGGCTTTTGCTTTAATTGTTGATGAATCAATGAAACATTCAGGAAGTTTTTCATCCTCCTTTTCAGAAAAAGGCATTGCTTTTGGATTTACAAGTGCCCTATATGCAAGGAGTTCATAAGAAAAAACATCCACTTTTTCTTTTGTCTTTTTTCCCTCTCTAATTACGTTTCTACTGTAGTGATGCGCAAATGAAGGTTCAATTCCGTTACTTGCGTTATTTGCTAAAGATAGTGAGATTGTGCCAGTTGGTGCAATTGAACTATGATGAGTAAAACGACAGCCAAATTTAGCTATTTGATCTTGTATAACACCAGGAAACTGTTGCATATATCTGCTATATTTTCCTAACAAAACCTTACCTTTTATTTTATCGCCAACTTTAATCCCATCTTTTTTCATTTCAGGTCTCATTAAAAGCATCGATGCTGTAACCTCAAAATCCTCATCCATAATTGGCGCCGGTCCTTTCTCTTTTGCAAGATCAATACCAACTTGCCAACCAATCTCGGCTAAAATTCGACTAACCTCATCTGTAAATTTTAAAGATTCCTCATCTCCATAAACTATGCCCATCATTGATAGCGCTGATCCAAGGCCCAAGTAACCCATACCGTGTCTTCTTTTTCTTGCAATTTCGTCTCTTTGCTTTCCGAGCGGCAAGCCATTTATCTCTACAACATTATCGAGCATTCTTGTAAATATACTCACAACTTCTTTATATTTGTCCCAATCAAAATGTGCATCTTTAGTGAAGGGGTTTTTAACGAATTTTGTTAAATTAACTGAGCCTAAAAGACATGCGCCATAAGGAGGAAGTGGCTGTTCACCACAAGGGTTTGTTGCCCTAATATTTTCACAAAACCAATTGTTATTCATCTCATTAACTCGATCAATCAGAATAAAACCAGGCTCAGCATAGTCATAGGTAGATGACATAATAATATCCCAAAGCCTTTTTGCTTGAATTACCTTATACACCTTACATGCAACTTTCCCAGCATCCTTGCCTTCAGTTTTTGACAGATACTTTCCTGGAACAGGCCAGTTTCGCCAAACAACCTGATCTTCATTTTTTAAATCTAAATTTTCATCCTTTGCTTCTTTGGATGTTATTGGAAATGCTACCTTCCACATCTGATCGTTTTTTACAGCTTCCATAAAATCTTTTGTAATTAAACAAGATAGATTGAACTGCCGAAGCCTTCCATCTTCTCTTTTTGCTTTAATAAAGTCAGTTACATCAGGATGTGCGATATCAAAGGTTGCCATTTGCGCACCTCGTCTCCCTCCTGCACTTGAGACTGTGAAACACATACGATCATAAATATCCATAAAAGAAAGTGGCCCACTTGTATATGCCCCAGCACCAGCGACGAAAGCGCCTTTCGGTCTCAAAGTGGAGTATTCATAGCCAATTCCACAACCAGCCTTTAAGGTGAGTCCTGCTTCATGCACTTTATCAAGAATATCGGTCATGCTATCTTCGATAATTCCTGACACAGTACAGTTAATTGTGCTTGTCGCAGGCTTATGCTCTAAAGCACCAGCATTGGAAGTAATTCTTCCTGCAGGTATGGCTCCATTTTGCAAAGCCCATAAAAATTTAGCGCTCCATTCTTCTTGAACCTCTTTTTCTTCTACTTCAGAAAGTGCTCTAGCAACCCTTAAGTAAGTATCATCAACTTCTTTATCAACACAGTCACCTTTTTTAGACTTAAGTCGATATTTTTTATCCCATATATCAAGTGATACTGGTTGAACTGGAATCGAACCTTCTTCAGGTTGATCATCATTACTTGGTAATGCTTCGAGCATTGCAAACCCCCTAATTTAAGTGCAAAGTAACTAAATTTTATGAAAATTATTGATTTTTCTTAAACCACAACATATTGTGGCCATAGGAAAAATAATATCATCTGATTGTGTCTGGTCAAGTAATTTTTATCAAAACAATACAAAAAAAATATAACAAAATAATTTCTTATTTAAAACCAAAACTTTACATACAAAATAAAAATTTTTTCTATTATTTTTGTGAGAAAATAAAAAAAATGCAATTATTTTTCTACAATATTATTGTCTGCCTTGTTTTACCTTTCACTTTAGTCAAATTGCTTTATCGTGGAGTAAAAAATCAAGATTATTTAAAAAATTGGGCCGATCGTTTTGCAATTTATCCCAAAAATGAAAAAGATTTATGGAATAAAAGAAAAACTTTATGGATTCACTGTGTATCCGTTGGAGAAACAAAAGCAATCTTCAAACTTTTAGAAAAGTTACAAAGAAAATTTCCAAAGATGCAATTTTTAATCACAAATGGTACGCCTACAGGGAGAAAAGTCGAGCTCCCTAATGATAAAAACGTTCACAGAGCCTATTTACCATACGATGCCAATTTTCTCGTAACAAAATTCCTTCAGTTTTATCAACCCAACATTGGTATTTTGGTTGAAAAAGAAATTTGGCCAAATTTAATTAATCAGTGTGAACAAAAAAAAATACCCTTACTCCTTATCAATGGGAGACTTTCTGATGAATCAACTTCAAAATATTTAACATTTAAAAATTTCTATACACCACTACTGAATAAGCTTTCAACTATCTGCGTACAAAATATTTCAGATAAGAAAAATTTTCAAAAGTTAACCAAAAACAAAATTAGTGTCTTGGGAAATTTAAAATTTGATCAGAGTCCTCCTAAAAATACATTAAAAAAATCAAGGATACTTAAAAGGAATTTAAAATTAGGTAAGCAAATCGTGATTGTTTTAGGAAGCAGTAGGGAAGGAGAGGAGGAGATTATTCTCCATCAAATTTTAACGATGAATATGAAAAATATTACTCTTATCCTTGTACCAAGACACCCAGAAAGATTTGATAAAGTTGCAGACTTACTTCAATCAAAAAAAATAAAGTTTATAAGACGTAGTCAATCATCTATAGTCAAAAATAAGCCCAGTGTTATATTAGGTGACAGCATGAACGAAATGTATTTATATTATTCACTCGCTGATATTGTGATCGTCGGAGGCAGTTTTCTTAGTTATGGAAGTCAAAACCCGATTGAAGCTTTAAAAATGAAAAAACCAACGATTATTGGTCCATCAATTTATAACTTTAAAAATACAATAATTGATGCCACAAAGGCAAATGCCATCATGCAAATTAAGGATATAAACAAACTTCCTTTAGTTATTAAAAAATTAAGGAGTAAAAAAGCTCAACAGGCATTAATTAACAATGCTAAAGAGTTTATTTTGAAATCAGAAGGAAGCTCATCAAAAACAATAAAAATTATTAGTCAATATCTTTAATAAGCGGTGCAACTTCTTTAAAAACAGGATTTTCTGAAGAACCTATCCATTCGAAAACCACAGACTCAACATTTGTAATTATACATCCTGCACTTTTTAATCTATTTAAAGCATTTTGTTTATTTAATATATTTCTTGAAACAACTGCATCCTCAATCACAAATACTTCCTTCCCTGCCTTAATGAGTCCAAGTGCTGTTTGAAGAATACAAATATGCGTTTCCATTCCTGTAAGAAATACTTGTGGTTTAGTGCGAATTAGATATCTATTGAAAATAGCATCGTCTGTACAAGCAAAAACATTTTTTTCAATATAGCTTGCTTCATTAACAAAGGACTTAATATTTGGCAAAGTGTGTCCTAAACCCTGCGGATATTGTTCAGTGATTATTGAAGGTATTTCTAATTTTTGTGCGACAGTAAACAAAAGCTCACACCTTTTGATAATTTTATTAATTACTTCTTTAGGCATCGCAGAAGCTAATTTTTCTTGCATATCAACAAGCACTAATTGACTCTTATTTTTTAAAGCGATCATGAGACTAATCCATTATTAGATATTTATTAATTTCAATGATGTCCTGTTTAGTCAACATTCCAACAGAAAGTTTTAAATTTACTAAATTCATTAAATAATCATACTTATTATCTAGTATATCTTTTTCAGCATCAAAATATACTTGTTGAGCTCTTAAGACATCTATGCTGTCTCTTAAGCCTGCCTTAAATCCTAAATTAGTTGAATCAAGTGTTAATTTAGCACTTTTTAAAGCGACATCATATGCGACTATTTCTGCAAAGTTTGTTTGAAGATGCAAATAATTTTCCCTTACCTGTAACTTAACTTGTCTTTCTAAGTACTCTTCATCCTCTTGTAATTTTAATTTCAATAATTTACCTTCTCTTACCCTTGAGCTTTTAAACCCGCCTTGATAGATTGGGATATTTATTTCAACCCCAATCGCATCTGAAAATTGTCTTCCTCCTTGATTTTTATCTGTGCCATAAGGATAGCCTCCACTATCCCAACTTCTTGTTCGACTTGCAAAAGCATCAATTGTTGGGAATCTATCACCAGCACGAATATCAATTTCTCTATCAGCAATTTTAATTTCATCTCTTCTAATTTGAAGATCTAAATTATTTTCTAAGGCAATATCAATCCATTCTTCAGCTTTGTTTTCAACCTCTGTAAAAGTAATTACTGGATTTAATTTTTTTAATTTTCCTGGCAATGAACCCGTGACAGTTTCAAACTCTCTTTTTTTAATTTTAAAAAGTTGGACAGCATTTAATTGTTCAACCTCTATTAATGCAGCTTTCGTTTTCGTTTCATTCACATCTGTAATAGAAACCAAACCTGCTTTAAACATTGCCTCGGCTTCGGCAAGTTGAGCTTTGACCTCTTTCCTTTGCGCTTGAAGTAAATCAATCTCATCTGATGCTTGAAGTGTTTCAAAATATAACTTTACAACACGATAAATTAAATCTTGATGTGACCAAAGAAGTTGTTTATCACTTAAACTGGTTTGGACTAAATTTTGTTTATAGCGATTATAAGAAGAGTAGTTAAAAATAGGTTGTCTTACCACAACGCCATATTCATAATTTTGATAGTCTGCCTTATCCCCAGATAAAAGGACATTACTTATTGGCGTGTTAAATTTTCTTTGATTATCAAGATCGGTGTAACTTCCCATTGCAGATATATTGGGTAGCAAGAGAGACAAGCCTTGATCTATTAATTCTTGTGTTGCTTGATTTTGAATTGTCGCAGCAGATAAAGTTGCATCATGCTTTAAAGCTTCATCATAAAGCGATAATAAGTCACTTGTCTTTTGGGCATAGGCTATGGGAAAAAAACTCAATATAAAGAATATAATGCACAATCTTAAATTAAAAAAATATATCGACATATAGTTTAAATATCTTTTATCCAATTTAAAAAACAAATTTGGGTGATTTGTTTTTTGAGATTAATAAGGGGACCACATCTTCAAAAATTGATGAAGATTGATACTCATTTGAACCAACTTTTTCAATTAGGTTCGCTCTCATGAGAGTTTTATTGCCCTCAAATAAAAATAATTTACCCCCCATTTTAAGTTGCTCCCTCAATCCAATAGGTTCTTTAACCAATCCACCCGTAAAAACAATTACATCATATGGAGCATATTCTAAATGACCAAAAATACCGTCATCATGGATGTAAGTAATATTTGTTAACTTATCTGCTTGGTGAATTAATCTAGCCTCAATTAATAGCTGCTCATGAACCTCAATTGTTACCACATGTTTTGAAAGGGAAGCTAACATTGCCGTGAAAAAACCAGATCCGGTACCAATATGTAATATGTTGTCAGTTGATTTTAATTTTAATGCTTGTAAAACCTTAGCTTCTTGTTTAGGTGCTAGCATAAATTGATCATGCTTTAGAGGTAATTGCACATCTGTAAAAGCTAATTTCTTATATTCATTTGGCACATAATTTTCTCTTTTTATTTTGTCATATAAATCTAAAACCTTTTCATCAAATATATCCCAAGTTCTAATTTGCTGCTCAATCATATTGAAGCGTTTTATATCTGTTAAGGTTTTCATAAGTTTGTAGAATCAGAAAAAAATAATATGGCTGTAAATTTCAATTATAGCTGAGAAGATATCGTTTTCTTTGGATATTTTCATTAAAAAAGCCGAGCAACCTTGCTATAAATGGGATAATCAAGTAATTTATAAGTATTGCTAGGGGTCCGCTTTTTAGTGGTGAGAAAAACTCTTTGAACCTGATGTGAATTAAATATCGCCGTAGGGAATGCATTGTCAGTTACTGCTCCCTTACAACACAATTGAATAAACAATATAGGAGTTAGTATTGAACGCTTCAGACAAACAAATCAAGATGAATGTCGATAAATTTACTAATAAAGATGCTGGACTTAACGATGAAGCTCTAGAATCTTTTAAAAACTCAAAAAAAGTTTTTATAGAAGGAACAACGCCTGACATACAAGTCCCTTTTAGAGAAATTACAATCTCAGATACCCCTTCAGAATTTGGTGCTGAGAAAAATGCCCCCGTGCTTACCTATGATACTTCAGGGCCTTATACAGATCCCAAGAGTAAAATTGATATAAAAAATGGTTTGAGTCCGCTTCGATCAAAATGGATTGAAGATAGGATGGATACAGAACAACTTGACGGACCTTCGTCAATTTATGGAGAAAAAAGAAAAACTGATCCTGCTTTAAAAAATATGAGATTTAACCTTAAACGTAATCCAAAAAAAGCACTAAAAGGTAAAAATGTTTCCCAAATGCACTATGCAAAAAAAGGCATCATAACACCTGAAATGGAATTCATTGCTATTAGGGAAAATCAGCGACGTGAGGGTATATCAGATGTGCTTCAAACACAACACCCTGGTCAAAATCACGGAGCAAAAATTCCAGAAAAGATAACTCCTGAGTTTGTTAGAGATGAAGTAGCTAAAGGCAGAGCGATTATCCCAGCCAATATCAATCACCCAGAAACTGAACCAATGATTATTGGCCGTAATTTTCTTGTAAAGATTAATGCAAATATTGGGAATTCAGCATTAGGCTCAAGCATAAGTGAAGAGGTTGAAAAAATGGTCTGGGGTACACGATGGGGAGCTGATACAGTCATGGATCTTTCAACAGGTAAAAATATTCACGAGACCAGAGAATGGATTATTAGAAATAGTCCTGTTCCTATTGGGACTGTTCCTATTTATCAAGCACTAGAGAAAGTAAACGGAAAAGCTGAAGACTTAACATGGGAAATATTTAGAGACACTCTCATAGAGCAAGCCGAACAAGGTGTTGATTATTTCACCATCCATGCAGGCGTGAGACTATCTTATATCCCAATGACCGCTAAGAGAATGACAGGCATCGTTAGCCGTGGAGGCTCTATTATGGCAAGTTGGTGCCTTGCTCATCACAAAGAATCTTTCTTATATACTCATTTTGAAGATATCTGCGAAATAATGAAAGCATATGATGTGAGTTTTAGTTTGGGAGACGGATTAAGGCCAGGTTCAATATATGATGCAAATGACGAGGCACAATTTGCTGAACTAAAAACTTTAGGTGAACTTACCAAAATAGCTTGGGAACATGATGTACAAGTCATGATTGAAGGCCCGGGGCATGTTCCTATGCATATGATTAAAGAAAATATGGATTTACAATTGGAGCATTGTGATGAAGCACCTTTTTACACACTAGGCCCTCTAACTACCGATATTGCGCCCGGTTATGATCATATCACTTCAGGAATTGGCGCTGCAATGATTGGTTGGTATGGTTGTGCTATGTTGTGCTATGTCACCCCAAAAGAACATTTAGGTTTACCTGAGAAAGAAGATGTAAGGACAGGCATCATCACATATAAAATTGCAGCTCATGCAGCAGACCTTGCAAAAGGCCATCCAGGAGCTCAGATTCGAGATAATGCCCTCTCAAAAGCAAGGTTTGAATTTAGATGGAATGACCAATTTAATTTAGGACTTGATCCTGAGAAAGCTAAAGAATTCCATGATGAAACTCTACCTCAAGAAGGAGCAAAACAAGCGCACTTCTGTTCAATGTGTGGACCACACTTCTGTTCAATGAAAATATCACAAGATGTAAGGGACTATGCAGCTAAAAAAGGAATTTCAGATCAAGAGGCTTTAGAAAAAGGCATGGAAGAAAAGTCAATTGAATTTGTTAAAAAAGGTGCCGAGGTTTACCAAAAAATATAACAAAGTTTTCTAAGGAAAAAAATTGGATTTATATCTTTTATGGATAGCTTTTATTCTTGGGGTTGTGGAGGGAATTACTGAATTTATTCCTGTCAGCTCAACCGGACATTTAATTTTAGCTGCTGAACTTTTAAAATTTAATGACGAATCAAGTAAAGTCTTTGAAATTGTAATTCAACTTGGCGCAATACTGGCTGTAGTGTTTGAATACAAAAAAAAATTGATTCAAACTTTCAAAGGGGCCTTGCATGATAAAGTTTCCCAAAACTTTATAATCCATCTGTTTATTGCCTTCCTCCCTGCAGCCATCATGGGTCTACTATTTCATAAATTAATTAAGCTTTATTTATTTAATCCTTTGATTGTTGGTGTAAGCCTTGTTATTGGGGGGTTAATAATGATTTTAATTGAAAAAAAATTAACAATTAAAACAGAAACTAATGTCGATCAAATAACTAAAAAGCAGGCTTTTATTGTTGGTTTAGCGCAATGTTTTGCACTGATTCCAGGTGTTTCAAGATCAGCATCCACCATTATGGGTGGTTTAATATCAGGCCTTGATCGGAAAACCGCAACAGAATTTTCCTTCTATTTAGCTATACCTATTATATTCGCTGCCTCAATATTTGATTTAACAACTAATTTTTCAATCCTTCATTCACATCATATTCCAATTTTCCTAATTGGTTTTATTACTGCATTTATTAGTGCCTACCTAATAATTAAAATTTTTATAAAGTATGTCGCAAACAATAACTTTATAATTTTTGGATGGTATAGAATTTTTATTGGCATTATTGCCATTTTTTATTTTTTATAAATCAGAGTAATTATGAGTTTTATATCCCATCAATTAATAGATTGGCATAAAATTGCTGGCCGGCATAACCTTCCTTGGCAAAATACAAAAGATCCATATCTTGTCTGGCTGTCTGAAATCATGCTACAACAAACTCAAGTCAACACTGTTCTTCCTTACTATAAAAAATTTATTAAACAATTTCCAAGTATAGATAAACTTGCTCTCACAAATGAAGAGCGAGTTCTAGAGTTATGGAGTGGGCTTGGATATTACAGACGAGCTAGGAATTTACACAAAACAGCTGTAATAATCTCAAAAAACTTCGATGGGAAATTTCCTTCATCATTTGAGGATATTTTATTATTACCAGGAATTGGTCGATCTACCGCAGGTGCGATTTCTTCAATTGCCTTTAGAGAAAGAAAGCCCATCCTTGATGGAAATGTTAAAAGAGTTTTCACAAGATATTTTGGGATTACAGAATGGCCGGGAAAACTGTCAATTGAGAAAAAACTGTGGGATTTAGCCGAAAGTAATTTACCAGCATCATCAAAGAATATTCACACCTACACACAAGCACTAATGGATTTGGGTTCAACTGTCTGCAAAAGAACTCAGCCCTTATGTGATAAATGTCCTTTGAAAAAGCAATGTATTAGCTATGAGAAAGACCTAATTCATGAAATACCCGTTTCAAAGAAAAAAAAGTCTCTACCTACAAAAGAGATATTTGTATTAGCAATAAATTCAAACAATCATTTTTTATTAACTAAAAGAGCAACAAATAGTGTGTGGCCTGGCCTTTGGTCAATGCCTGAAGTGAAGGACTTCCAAGACACCTCGAAGTGGTTAAGCAAAAATTTACAAATAAAAAAATTTCAGATAATTCAAGATGGAAAACACAAGACTGCTTTTACTCACTATAAACTTAATATCCATTTCCAATACATATCTGTTTTATCTCCAAATCAAGGTAAAATAGAAAAATGTAAATGGATTGAAAAAAAAGATTTAAATAAAACTGCTTTACCAACTCCTATCAATAAAATTTTATCTTTTTTAAAATAATTTAAAACTTGCAGAGTTTTTTATAAAAAGGCATCATTCAATTAATATTTTTTAAATTATCTAAGGGAAGTTATTGTGTGTAAATTTCTAGGAGTTATCTCACGTGTGCTTATGGCACTTATCTTTTTTGTATCTGTTATTTTCATCATTAACAATATTTACAATACACCTAATGGATATTCCTTGTATCAAGATTTACTCGGAGCCAGGGGGATACCTGGAATTTTTGCACCCATAAGCATTTTGGTTCAACTAATTGCGGGCTTCACTTTAATCATTGGCTATAAGATAAAGATAACTGCTTATGTGCTCTCTATTTATTCATTCGTATGGGCAATAATTTATTTTATGAATGCACTGGGAGGGCAGCCACTTTTACTTATGTCACTTCAATATCTTGCTATTTCTGGCGGCTTACTTTACCTAGCATTAAATCCAGATACTGATTACAGCATAGATAGCTGGAGAAAGAATAAATAAATTAAATTTCAGGCATAAATACTAACTCATTTATGTCTAAAATTACTCCCACTCCATCATTGGGAAAACCATATTTATATTCCTAGCATTTTGTATCTCAAACAATTCCCATTTTTTTGATTCCGATTGAGCTACAGTTTCAATGGTGAGTTGAAGATCTAGGTCATCATCAATTGCCGCCCTTATTTCATCCCTCAAAATTTTTAAATAATTTCCTTCTTTAATAAATGCCTCTTTCCATTTTTGAGTTGGCGTTCCATGGCCTGGGATAACAAGGTCAAAATCTAACTTTAAGATTTCATCAATGACAGCAATGTATCCGTGAATGTCACCATCTATAGATGGTAGCCTATCAATAAATAATAAATCTCCAGCCCAAAGTGTTTTTGTCTTAATATCTTCTACTGTAATATCATTATTCGTATGTGAAGTAGGGTATCCAGTAACTTTGATTATTCTATTGCCTAAATCAAAATTTTTACTTTCATTGGCTTTGATTAAAATATTAGGGGCAATAAGAATTGATTCTTCAGGTGGTATTTTAAGGTATCTTAAATTTGTCCTTTCGTAAAATTCTTTCCTAGCTATCATTGCTTTCGGTAATTCAATATGCCCAATAAAATCAGTGCCGTCTTTTTTAAAAACTGCATTTCCATAAATATGATCTAAATGAACATGCGTGTTGATCACATAACGAATAGGCAAGTTAGATATTTTTTTGATTGCTAATTCAAGTTCCCTTCCAATTTTAAGCGAACCCCCTGTATCGATAACAGCAATTGCATCCTCGCCAATAATAAAACCAATATTAGCAATATCGCCATGATATGTTTCATCTATATCTAAATGTTCACCTTGATGAACAAAAATACCAGGCGCTACTTCTTCAAAATTTAAACCATGGCTCGAAGCAAAAATACCTGGGCTGAAGTAAAAAGCAACAACAAACAATAAAAATTTCTTCATATTTAAATATTTCTATACATCTAGGTTATATAAATTTATTATAATCATTTAATTAATATAAACCTATGAAACTCATGAAATGATTAATAATTCAAAATATACAAATGTAGCAATTACTCTTCATTGGCTTATTGGTATAGCTATTTTATTTATGTTCATTCTTGGCTGGTTCATGACAGAACTTCCCAGAGAAACTCCAAAAACAACAAGTTTTGATTTATTTCACATAGGACTATTTACATGGGAGGTGGCTGAAGAGCAGTCACAAAGAACTTTTTACTTCAACTTACATAAATCAATTGGCCTTACTATTCTAATGCTCGTTGTATTAAGAATGTATTGGCGGTTTACACATCGACCGCCTGCCTTTCTAAACTCAATGAAACTTTGGGAAAAAAAGTTAGCAACAGCAACCCATCATTGTCTGTATCTTCTGATGTTTCTTATACCCTTATCAGGAATCATAATGTCAGCTGCTAGTAAATATGGAATTAAATGGTTTGGCATCAAAGTTATTCCTGGTTTTAATGATAAAGCTGTTAGAGAACTTTTTTATGAGTTTCATGAAATTTTTGGTTTGCTTCTTTTATTCCTTCTAATATTCCATATTCTTGGTGCAATAAAACACTCTCTTATTGATAAAGATGGTACTTTAAGAAGGATGTGGTTCAATAAAAACTAATCATCATGTTATTGGTCTGTAGTGATTTAGATGCAACACTTCTAGATCATGAAAATTATTCCTTTAATCCAGCAAAACCTGCTCTAAAACTACTTGAAAAAAAAAGAATTCCACTGATACTTGCGAGTAGTAAAACTTATCAGGAGATGATTGCTATCAAAAAATCCATGGGCAATCATTATCCTTTTATTTACGAAAATGGGTCTGGTATTTTTTTTAAAAAAAAAATTACCTTTGGAGTTGCACACAAAAATATTAAAAACTTTCTTGAACCCCTTAGAAAAAAATTTTCGTTTGAGTTATTCTCTGAATTTTCACCTAATCAACTAAAGAAATATACTGGGCTTACTAAGAAAAACGCAGAAAATGCAATAAAAAGAGAATACTCTGAACCTATTTTATGGAACGACGAATATGAAAAATTAAAAAATTTCATAACGTTAGTTGAAAAAAATTCTTTTGTTGCAGCACAAGGAGGCCGATTTTTAACCATTTCAGGGCAATATACTAAAGCAGATGCACTATTATGGATCAAAAAGGCTTATGAAAAGGAATATAGAGTTCCAGTCACTACAATAGCATTGGGTGACAGTGAGAATGATATTAAGATGTTAAAAATGGCTGATCATGCAATTTTAGTGAAGCATCCTTATAAAGATTTCCCACAAATCGATCACCCAAATATTATTCGAGCGAAGGAAATCGGGCCATTAGGATGGAATAACGAGTTAATTAATTTAGTGAGTGAACTATGAGTGATTTTTACCAAAATGGAATTGTGACGAATCTTCATAATCTAAGATCACAACATCCAGAGCATTTAGAAAAGGAACTGATAGAATTTTCAAAAAGTAGGCCTTTAGGTTTGGTTTTACCATCCCTTTATTCAGAGCTACTCAATCCTGCCCTAAAGAATATCGTTGAAGAACTAAAACATGTCCACTTCATTGATAAGATCATTGTAGGATTGGACCGAGCATCAAAGAATGAATATCGTGATGCATTAAGTTTTTTTTCTTCTCTCCCTCAAGAGGTAATCGTCTTATGGAATGACGGTCCCAGGCTAAAAAAAATTCACCAAAAATTAATAGATAAAAAACTTGCGCCGACAGAGCTAGGAAAAGGTAGAAACGTATGGTATTGCTTTGGCTATGTTTTAGCGGAAGAAAAGCTTGAAGCCATAGCGCTTCACGATTGTGACATCCTTACCTATAAAAAAGATTTGCTAGCAAAACTCATTTATCCTGTTGCAAACCCAAATTTTAATTATCAATTTTGCAAAGGTTATTATGCCAGAGTATCTGAGGATAGAATCAATGGACGTGTATGTCGACTTCTTGTTACGCCTTTAATTCGTGCATTGATGAGAATTTTCCCTGCAAACAACTATCTTGAATACCTCAATAGCTTTCGTTATGCATTATCGGGTGAATTTTCTTTAAGAACTGAGGTATTAAATGACCTCCGTATTCCAAGCGATTGGGGCTTAGAGGTTGGAATCTTATCTGAAATGAATCGTAACTATGCAAACAACCGATTATGTCAGGTTGATATAGCTGATAAATATGATCACAAACATCAGGATTTAAGCGTAAAAGATTCTACTAAGGGCCTCTCCAAAATGTCGATTGACATCAGTAAATCAATTTTTAGGAAGTTAGCTACAAATGGCTTAGTTTTTAATGCCGAAACATTTCGCTCTCTGAAAGCAACATATTTCAGAATAGCACTAGATTTTGTCGAGACCTATAACAATGATGCCACAATCAATGGATTAAATTTTGATATTCACACAGAAGAGAAGGCTGTTGAGCTCTTCGCAGAAAACATACTTAACGCCGGCCTACACTTTTTAGATAATCCTATGGAAACCCCCTTTATTCCCAGTTGGACAAGAGTGACAAGTGCCTTACCAGAAATAAAACAAGAAATTATCCAAGCTGTAAATGATGATATAAAAGAATACTCAGGATAGCTTTATGCAACAAGAAAAAGCTAGACAGCAACTAAAATTAAAAGTCAAATACCACCTTGACCAAATTTATAAAAATAAAAAAAATCATAAATTAAGTCAAACAATTTTTAATATTTTTTTTGAAAAAAAAAATCCTATTCAACCAAACCTTTCGAATACGAAGTGGGGGGAAGAGGATATTATTTTAATCACTTATGCAAATACGTTCATTAATCAAAAAAAAGCTCCTCTTAAAAACTTAAGAAATTTCCTTTCTAAATACATAAAAAAAACAATAAATTCTATCCATATATTGCCTTACTTTCCATACAGCTCAGACGATGGATTTGCAGTTATTGATTTTACAAAAGTTAATGAAGGTTTTGGTACTTGGAGTGATATTGAGGAAATTGCAAAAAATTATAAGCTAATGACAGATGTTGTCATCAATCATTGCTCATCAAGAAGTCAATGGTTTGAACAATTCAAAAATAATCATAAGCCAGGAGTAGATTTCTTTTTAGATTTACCGAAAAAAACAAACACCAAAAAAGTTATCAGACCACGAACCTCTGATTTATTACAAGAGATCAATACAACCAGTGGTAAAAAATATGTATGGTGTACTTTTGGTCCAGATCAACCAGACCTAAACTATCAAAATCCTGAGGTTATGATAGAAATGCTAAAAATTATCAAAAATTATCTTGATAAAGGGTCTCAAATATTACGTCTAGATGCAATCGCGTTTCTTTGGAAAGATCTAAATACAAACTGTATAAACCTAACTGAAACACATGAGTTTGTGAGACTAGTTCGAACATTAATTGATCATTATTCAGATAAAGCCTATTTAATTACTGAGACAAATATTCCTAACCGTGAAAATCTCTCTTATTTTGGAAATCGTAATGAAGCACATCTGGTTTATAACTTTGCTCTCCCTCCACTCATAATGCATAGTTTATTGAATAATAGTAGTCATAAATTGAAACAATGGCTTATGAGGATGCCTCCTGCAATGTTTGGAACTACTTACTTTAACTTTATTGCTAGTCATGATGGGATAGGTCTTAGGTCAGTAGAAAATATTCTTGAAAAGTCTGAAATTGCTGCATTAATTTCAAGCGCTAAAAAAGCTAACGGTAAAATTTCCTATCGAACCACAGGATATATAAGTGAACCCTATGAAATTAATATTAGCTTATTTGATGCTTTTAAATATCATATTAAAGATGGACTAGATCGTATGCAAAACCAAAGGTTTATTTGTGCACACACCATTATGCTGGCAATGGAAGGAATACCTGCATTCTATATACATAGTCTACTGGCAACTAAAAATGATTATAAAAAATTGCTACATACATCACAAAATCGTTCAATTAATCGCCATCAGTGGTCCTTAGAAGATATTGAGAAAAAATTGGGTTCAAGGACCCATCACAAGAAAATTTTTTTTGAATTATTACAACTTATTGAGATTAGAAAAAAACAAAAGGCATTTCATCCCAACGCGACACAATTTACCTTAGAAATAAATGAATCAATATTTGGTCTATGGCGGCAGAGCTTAGATCGCGAACAAAGTATATTTAGTATTCATAATGTTTCTAACAAAACTGTAACTTTCAATCCGTCCTTACTTAATATGATTGAAACTGACCGCTGGCGTGACCTTATCTCAGGCAAATCACTCAGAAATTTATACCAAGAAATAAAATTAAAACCCTATAAATCAATATGGCTCTCTAATAAATAACGTATCATAATAGGTATACTTTTTATTATGAAACTGATTGTCACAAACCATAACCGCGATATTTTTAGTAGTCGCTATGTATACCCGGTAGTTTCTAGAAGAGCTGGGGGGTTGTCTCTTGGTATAAATTTAAATACGAATAATAAATGTAATTGGCAGTGTATCTATTGTGAGGTTCCTAATTTAAAACGAGGGAAACCTGAACCTATAGATCTAAATCATCTCCGAAATGAATTAAAAGATTGGCTGAACAATATAGTTAAAGGAGATTTTATAGATAAACATACTGACCCAGATACTAAGTTTAAAGATATTGCTCTATCTGGAAATGGTGAGCCAACTGCTTGTAAAGAATTTAAAAGTGTTCTGAAAATTATTGAGAAAGAGTTCACTGACTGTAAATGTCCTAAAGACGTTAAAATTAGACTAATTACCAACGGTAGCTATTTGTCCGAGAAAGAGATTCAGGATGCATGGCAAGAAATGCCGCTGGCAAAAGAAATATGGTTTAAAATTGACTCTGTAAATACTCAGACTATTAAACAATTGAATCAAGTTAATTTAACCCATAACCAAATCAAAAAAAATCTTGAGTCAGCTCTGTCCGCATCTTCAACAATCATTCAAACTTGTCTAACAAAAATAAATGGGCAACTTCCAAAAGAAAGTGAAATTTCTGACTATGTGAACTTTCTGAAACCCTATGAAAAAAAAATAACTAGTATTCATTTATATAGTGTTGCGAGACCCACCGAACAGAAAACGCTTTACAATTTAGGGAGGCTCAATGATAAAGAAATGATTCGTATTGCTGAAAAAATGAATGAACTCTCCATACCAATTTTTACATTTAGCTAAAATGAAGTTTATTAATCTAATTCTTTTATCATTATTATTGTTGAATGGATGTCAAAATCAAGACGTTGAATGGACTAGTTTTGGAAACGATTTAAGTAATCAGCGCTATTCGAAACTTGAACAAATCAACAAAGAAAATGTTGATAAGCTCGAAATGGCTTGGCAAGCACAAACAGGCGTTAAAGCGACATTTCAAGCTACTCCAATTGTACATAAAGGTATTATGTATGTTTCACTTCCCTTTAATAGTGTCGTAGCTTTAGATGCCGTAAATGGAAGAGAGATATGGCGTTATCAGCACGAACTTAATCCAAATTGGAAAATATGTTGTGGGCCATCTAATAGAGGTGTTGCCATCAACGGCAACCAAATATTTTTTGGAACGGTAGATGCTCGATTAATCTCCTTAAATACTAAAACTGGAGAAAAAATTTGGGATATCAGTGTAGTAAAAAATAGTGTTGATTCTGAATCTATAAGTGATCTTAATCAGTCTGATTCAAATAGTGAGAAAAAAATCAGTGGGGGAACTGGTGTAGGCATATCAATGGCACCTGTTGTTTATAACAATAAAGTTATCATTGGAATTACAGGAGTTGGTTATGGGCTTCATATACAAGAAGAGGGAGACAATACTGGTCTTGGTACGGTTGTAGGTGTTTCAGGCAACTACGGTCGATCTGGTTTTTTAGCAGCATACGATATACATTCAGGGGAAAAAATTTGGCAATTCAATACAATTGCTGAAACTGGCTGGGAAGGAAATTTTACCAACTTTATTGAAGGAGGACTTACTCTAAACCGAGATATATACAAAGAAAAGGCAAGCTTAGATAAATATCCAAACTCCTCAAGGTTTGGTGGAGGAACAGCATGGACAACACCTGCAATTGATAAAAAAACTAATACACTTTTCTTTGGGACAGGGAATCCATCACCACAAATGAGTGCAGAAACTCGACCGGGAGATAATTTATATTCCGTATCAATAATTGCTCTCGATACTGAAACCGGACAATTGAAATGGTATTATCAACAAGTCCCACATGATATTTGGGGCTATGATGTTGCAAGCCCTCCCGCTCTCTTTTATGCATATCATAATGGCCAAGTTATTCCAGCGGTTGCTCAAGCAAGTAAAACAGGTTGGCTTTATATTTTAAATAGAGATACTGGAGCTCTGATTTTAAAATCTGAAGCCTTTGTGCCACAGAGTAATCTTTTTTCAGGTGCATCAAAAGAGGGTACCGTTATTTATCCAGGTATATTAGGAGGCTCTAACTGGTCACCAATAAGTATTAATATAGATTTGAATTTTGCTTTTGTTTCAGGAATTCATGCGCCTATCAAATATACTCTTCATGAAAATAATTTAGGAAATGAATCCTCTGCTTATACAAGCTCAGAGCCAACAAACGACCCTCAATGGGGCTTACTTTCAGCAATCAATTTATCAACAGGTAAAATTCAATGGCAATATAAAACGGAACAACCGTTAATTGGAGGAACTCTAACTACAAAAGCAGGCTTAGTATTTGTCGGAGAGGGTAATGGGAATTTTAATGCTTTCGATGCATCTACTGGTAATTTACTATGGCAAACAAAAGGTGATGCTGGAGTGAATGCCCCTCCGATTTCCTACATGATCAATGGAGAGCAATATATTGCAGTGGTTGCTGGTGGTAATAAAATTATGGGCTTTCCTCAAGGGGACTTCATCAATGTATATAAACTACCCAAAATAAAATGATTTGAAAAAAATTAAAGTTAAAAAATGATTAAAATTATTCTTATTTTCTATCACTTTTTTATTGGTTTTCTTCTAGCTTTATATATTCTTTATATCAACAACAAATCAAAAAAGAGCATCATCAGAAAATGGTCAAAAAAGTTGCTAAGTATACTTAAAGTTGAATTACAAACGAATCATGACCTTTACAAAATTCTATCAAATAAAAATTACTTAATCGTTAGTAATCATATTTCATGGTTAGATATCTTTCTAATTAACTCTATTTATCCAGTTGTTTTTCTATCCAAAAATGACGTTGCCAAATGGCCAATGATCAGTAAATTAACTGATAGTGCAGATACAATTTATATTAATAGAAATAAAAAAAAATTGCTTTCGAACATATCTTTACAGATTGAAAAAAAATTAAAAAATAATCATAGTGTATATGTCTTCCCCGAGAGTATTGCTACTGACGGTTCTCAGTTATTGCCCTTTAAAAGCAATTTTTTTCAAACGGCTATCAACAGTGAAGTTGATATCTTACCCATAGCTATTCAATATACAGAGCAAAACAATTTTACTTCTGCTCCCTCATATGCAGGAGAGATAAGCCTTTTAAAATCTATTCTAACTTTAATAAGAACCAAAAATTTAAAAGCAAAGTTAACTATTCTTCCAAGAATAAAGGCTGTTAAAGATAGAAAAATTATTGCAAATAAAACACATCAAATGATAAATAAGGCGTTAAACTAATTATTCAAAATTGTTCAGATATAAAATCAATGATTAAAAAAAAATACAATGGAAATTTAAAAGATTTAATAATGTTACGGCTAAAAATAGTTAGGCCATTACTAATTTTGACCATTATTCCTTATTTTTGTTTTATTGGCGTTATTGCCTTTAGGCCAGAAATATTTAGCTCCTTAATCATGAATACCTATATTTCAATTGGAATATTTCTAGGCTTCTTTCTTATTTTTTTAATATTTATTATCACAGTGTTATATGTCTTTTTAGCCAATAAATATATTGAGCCCCAAATAAATGCTATTAAAAATGATGTCTAAAATACTTTTTTTATTCCTGATTTTCAGCAATACCTCATTAGCAAGTGACGTTACTAATAGTAATAATGCGATATCAATCATTATGTTTGTTGTATTTGTTTCGGTGACACTATTTATTACCTACTGGGCCTCCAAAAAATCCTCTACCGCATCTGGCTTCTATACAGCTGGAGGAAATATTACAGGCTTTCAAAATGGTTTGGCTATTTCTGGTGACTTTATGTCAGCGGCATCTTTTTTAGGTATATCTGGGCTTGTATATTTAACTGGTTTTGATGGTCTAATATACTCAATCGGTTTTCTCATTGGGTGGCCCATCATACTTTTATTAATTGCTGAACCATTGAGAAACTTAGGAAAATATAGCTTTGCTGATGTTGTTTCCTTTCGACTTAAACAAAGACCTATCAGAATTTTAGCAGCCTGCGGTTCACTTTCTACAGTCATTTTATATTTGATTGCTCAAATGGTTGGTGCCGGTAAGCTTATTGAAATACTTTTTGGGTTACCTTATTATTCCGCTGTGATTATAGTTGGTGGGTTAATGATTCTTTATGTAACTTTCGGCGGGATGCTAGCAACAACATGGGTTCAAATTATCAAAGCAATTTTATTGTTATTTGGGGCAACTAGTATTGCCATTTTGGTTTTGTATCAATTTAATTTTGATATTAATTTATTTTTTAAAGAAGCTATAGATATTCATGAAAAGGGTATTTTAATTCTATCTCCGGGTGGCTTAATTTCTGATCCTATTTCAGCAGTTTCATTAGGATTAGCATTAATGTTTGGAACTGCAGGGCTTCCTCATATCTTAATGAGATTTTTTACTGTACCTGATGCAAAACAAGCCAGAAAGTCTGTTGCATATGCAACTGGTTTTATTGGTTATTTTTATCTATTAACTTTTATCATTGGATTTGGCGCAATAGTTTTGATCTCAAATAATTCTTTGTATCTTGATAGCGCCAATAGCTTAATTGGTGGAAATAACATGGCAGCTATTCATCTATCTCATGCGGTTGGTGGGGGTATATTACTTGGCTTTATTTCTGCGGTGGCATTTGCAACTATTTTAGCTGTTGTATCAGGTTTAACCCTCGCAGGTGCTTCTGCAATTTCTCATGATTTATATGCAAATGCTTTTCTTAAAGGAAAACAAAATGAAAGAAATGAAATGTTTGTTTCAAAATTTGCAACCGTTTTTCTTGGTATTTTATCTATTTATTTAGGCATTATCTTTCAACATCAAAATGTTGCTTTTATGGTTGGGCTTGCTTTTGCAATTGCAGCAAGTGCTAATTTTCCTTTATTATTACTCTCTATCTATTGGAAGAAACTAACTACTAAAGGTGCAGTTATTGGTGGTTCACTTGGTTTATTATCAGCTATAACATTTGTAATATTGGGGCCCGTTGTTTGGGTAGATATTTTGGGCAATATAACTCCTATATTTCCATACAAATACCCAGCTTTATTTTCTATGTCCATAACATTTTTGATTATTTGGATAATTTCAACGTTGGATAAATCAAATCAAAGCATTAATGATATTAAAAGTTTTGATGATCAATATTTTAGATCTCAAACTGGGATTGGGATTGATAAAAAAATATCACATTAACTTATCATTATGATTACTTGGGAAAAAATTAAAAATTTTATTGAAGAAGGGTCTCCAAGACCTGAAACTAAAGTGAATAAAACCGAAGCTGAATGGAAGGAATTATTAAGTGAGGAAGTTTTTTATATAACACGACGAGCTGGGACGGAGCATGCATTTAGCTCTGAAATGTGCTCAAAATTTGAGCCAGGTCTATACGCCTGTGCTTGTTGTGATAATTTACTTTTTAATGCTTCTGAAAAATACGATTCACAATCAGGTTGGCCTTCATTTTCTCAACCTATAAAGGAAAATTCTATTGCCTATAAAACTGACATAACAAATTTGATGGTTAGAGTTGAGGTTATCTGTAACAACTGTGACGCTCACCTTGGTCATGTTTTTCCAGATGGGCCAGAACCTTCAGGTTTGAGATATTGTATTAATTCTCTGTCATTAAAACGTAAGTAAAATTTTAATGAAATTTTCTACTGTAATTTCTAATTGTCTCAAGCATCACTAAGACATTTTCTAAAGGGGTAAATTGTGTAATCCCATGTCCTAAGTTAAAAATATGGCCTTCACCAACACCATAATCATCCAAAACTTTTTTAACGGCAATTTCTATTGATTTTGTATCAGATAACAAAATTGCAGGATCAAGATTGCCTTGTAGGGCTACTTTATCATCAACTTCATTCCTAACTCGCCTCAAGCTTGTCTGCCAATCTAAGCCAATTGCATTAGCACCAATCTTTGCTTGTTTTAAAACCCATTGGCCGCCACCTTTTGTAAAGATAATTTTCGGGATATCTTCAAACCCTAAAATATTCAGGTTTGAAATAATTATCTTCATATAATTTAAGGAATACAATTCATATTCATGATGGGAAAGGATGCCTCCCCATGTATCAAATATCATGACAACATCAGCCCCAGCTTTAATCTGGCAAGCCAAATATCTTGATACAGTTTCAGCATTAATTTTTAATATATGATTCATTAAGTCAGGTCGCGAGTACATCATCTTTTTAATCTTCATAAAATCAGTACCGCCTTGTCCCTCAATCATATATGTTGCCAAAGTCCAAGGGCTGCCAGAAAAACCAATTAGAGGGACTCTATTATTAAGTGCTTTTTTAATTGAAGTAACTGCATCAAATACATAGCTTAAACTTTCTTCAACATCAGGGATATCTAACTTAAAAATAGCTTCTTCATCTTGTATAGGATTTTTAAACTTTGGCCCTTCCCCTTCCACAAAATAAAGGCCTAGTCCCATTGCATCTGGGACAGTTAAAATATCAGAAAATAAAATGGCAGCATCGAGATGTGGATATCTATCTAAAGGTTGCAAAGCGACTTCTGTTGCAAAATCTTTGTTTTTACAAAGCTCTAAAAAATTTCCTGCTTTTTTCCTTGAGGCTCTATATTCAGGTAAGTAACGACCAGCTTGCCTCATCATCCATACAGGTGTGTAAGGAGTCGGTTCTTTTCTTAGTGTTTTTAGAAAAGAATCGTTTGTGATAATTGACATTGATTTTATAAAAAGTGTTTTTTATCGGGGTAAATTTGTTGTGCCCATTAAGAACTCATCCACAGACCTGGCACATTGACGACCCTCACGTATTGCCCAAACTACTAAAGACTGGCCTCTTCTCATATCACCCGCTGCAAAAACTTTATCTTTAGAAGTGGCGTAAGAATTTTCACCTTCAGTCTCAGCTTTTGCATTCCCTCTTTGATCTTTTTCGACGTTAAATAATTCTAGAATTTTTTGTTGGGGACTTACGAATCCCATTGCCAATAAAACTAGATCAGCTTTTAATTTAAATTCAGATCCTGGGATCTCATTCATTTTGCCGTTTTCCCACTTAACTTTGCTTGCTACAAGTTCTTTTACTTTTCCATTACCGTCATCTACAAATGACTTAGTAGCAATGGACCAATCTCTATCGCAACCCTCCTCATGAGAGCTAGAAGTTCTCATTTTAAGGGGCCAATATGGCCATGCAAGCATCTTATTTTCACTTTCAGGTGGTTGAGGCATCAATTCGAACTGAGTTATAGATTTAGCGCCATGTCGATTTGAAGTACCAACACAATCTGAACCTGTATCACCCCCCCCAATAACAACTACGTGTTTATCTGTTGCCATAATTTGATCATCAAACTTATCCCCTGCAACTACTTTATTTTGAAGAGGTAAAAAGTCCATTGCAAAGTGAACTCCATCCAAATCTCTTCCTGGAATTGGTAGATCTCTAGGCCATTCTGCTCCTCCAGCAAGAATGACAGCATCATATTCAGCTACAAGGTCGTCTGGATTTACATTTACACCAACATTTTGATTAACTTTAAAAACAACTCCTTCTTGTTCCATTTGTTTTACTCTTCGATCGATATGAATTTTTTCCATTTTAAAATCCGGAATTCCATATCTAAGAAGGCCGCCAATTCTATCGTTTTTTTCAAGTACATGCACATCATGTCCAACTCGAGCAAGTTGTTGAGCCGCTGCCATACCAGCTGGACCAGAACCAACTATTGCTATCTTTTTACCTGTCTTAACTTTTGAGATTTGCGGCAAGACCCAATTATTTTCCCAAGCCTTATCTATAATGGCATGCTCTATTGACTTAATTCCAACTGGGTCTGAATTTATGTTTAAGGTACAAGCTGCCTCACAGGGAGCTGGACAAATTCTGCTAGTAAATTCAGGAAAATTATTAGTTGAATGAAGTACCTCAAGTGCACCCATCCAATCTTGTTTATAAACTAAATCATTCCAGTCGGGGATAATATTGTTAACAGGGCAACCATTATTACAGAAAGGAATACCACAATCCATGCATCGTGCGCCTTGAGTTTTCGCTTCATCATCAGAAAGCGTCATTACAAATTCTTTATAATTTTTTACTCTCTCAGACGGAGCAACGTAGCCCTCATTTAACCTAGGAAAATCTAAAAATCCAGTTACTTTTCCCATCTAAGCAGCCTCCTTGTTTGATGCACTATACATTTCATCCAAAGCCCTTTTATATTCATTTGGCATTACCTTTACGAAATTGACTAACTCTTGTTCCCAGTGTTCAATAATTTTCTTTGCAATATTACTATCTGTATATTTTAAATGTTTCTCAACAAGGGATTTAAGAATTTCTTCATCTGCTTGATCTAGGTGCCTTGGACCAGAAGATTGTTCTTTTTCTCTTCGAATTTTTTCAAGGGATACCATAGTGGTATTACATTTTAGATTAAACTGACCTGTTGGGTCATAAATGTATGCAACTCCGCCTGACATACCTGCAGCAAAATTTTGTCCTGTTTGTCCAAGCACAACAACTGTTCCACCCGTCATATATTCACAGCCATGATTACCAACTCCCTCGACAACAGCTGATGCGCCAGAATTTCTCACACAGAAACGCTCTCCTGCAATGCCTCTAAAGTATGTTTCTCCAGAAGTAGCGCCGTACATGACAGTATTACCAACTATAATATTTTTCTCGTCAATTCCTTTGAAACTTTGAGGTGGTTGAATTATTATTTGGCCTCCGCATAAGCCCTTGCCAACATAATCATTTCCTTCCCCATATAAATTAAAGGTAATTCCTTTCGCTAAAAAAGCACCAAAACTTTGTCCTGCAGTTCCTTCAAAATTAATTTTTATTGAGTTATCAGGAAGGCCATCATTTCCATATTGTTTTGCGATTTCATGTGATAAAAGTGTACCGACTGTTCTATTGGTATTGCTGATAGGCAAAGTAAATTCACATGGTTCTTTTGATTTTATTGTATTTGCTGATCGTTTGATCAAATCATTATCTAGCGCTTTATCTAATGCATGATATTGAGATTCTGTGTTGTATCTTGAAACTTCACTGCCCATATTTGGTTGATAAAATATTTTTGAAAAATCTAAACCTTGAATTTTCCAATGATCTATACCTTTTTGAATATCTAGTAAATCACTTCGTCCAATCAATTGATTAAACTTCTTAATTCCTAGTGATGCCATTATTTCTCTAATTTCTTCAGCAACAAAAAAGAAGAAATTAACAACATGCTCTGGTTGTCCAGCAAATCGTTTTCTTAAAACTGGATCCTGCGTCGCGATTCCAACTGGACATGTATTAAGGTGGCATTTTCTCATCATTATGCAGCCCTCGACGACAAGAGGTGCTGTAGCAAACCCAAACTCATCAGCTCCCAGCATTGCTCCTATGACCACATCTCGACCAGTCTTCATTTGACCGTCGACTTGAACGACGACTCTACCTCTTAATTGATTTAAGACAAGGGTTTGTTGTGTTTCTGCTAATCCAATTTCCCATGGAGTGCCTGCATGCTTAATTGAAGATATAGGCGAAGCTCCCGTTCCTCCGTCATGACCTGCAATAACTATATGGTCAGATTTAGCTTTTGCTACACCAGCAGCTACAGTACCGACCCCAGTCTCAGAAACCAATTTGACTGATATGCTTGCATTAGGATTGGCATTTTTCAAATCATGAATTAATTGAGCTAAATCTTCAATTGAATAAATATCATGATGTGGTGGTGGCGATATCAAGCCTACACCAGGAACTGAGAATCTTAATTTGGCAATATAGGTACTTACCTTGTGTCCAGGCAATTGTCCCCCTTCACCAGGCTTTGCTCCTTGAGCCATTTTGATTTGAATTTGGTCGGCTGTCGATAAATATTCGGCAGTGACTCCAAATCGACCTGATGCAACCTGCTTTATTCTAGATCGCATTGAGTCACCAGCTTTTAATTTAAAATCAGATTCAATAATGTCACTACCAAGTAAATCTGATATTGATGAATCTTTTGTAATTGGAAAAACTCTTTTTTTATCTTCACCACCTTCTCCTGTATTAGATTTACCACCAATACGGTTCATTGCAATAGCAAGTGTTGAATGAGCTTCCGTTGAAATTGATCCCAATGACATTGCTCCAGTAGCAAATCTTTTGACAATTTCTTTAGCCGGTTCAACTTCGTTAAGGTCAATAGCTGTATTTTTTTTAAAGCTAAAAAGCCCTCTTAGTGTTTTATGTTTTTTTGTTTGATCATTAATTAACTTGGCATATTCTTTATATGTTTCAAACTCATTTGATCTGGTTGCATGTTGTAATTTTGCTATAGACTCAGGATTCCACATATGTTCTTCGCCTCGGATTCTAAATGCATATTCACCTCCTGCATCAAGAGCATTAATTAATACTGGATCATCTCCAAAAGCCTGCTGGTGGGTTTTACTAATTTCTTCAGCAATTTCCTTTATTCCAATCCCTTCAATATTTGTTGAGGTACCTCTAAAATATTGATTAATAAAATTTTGATTTAATCCAACAGCCTCAAAAATTTGAGCTCCACAATAAGATTGATATGTTGAGATTCCCATTTTTGACATAACTTTAAATAAACCTTTACCTGCTGCCTTAATATAGTTGTCTTGGGCGGTATTAAAATCATCTGAAATATCATCAATTGTTTTAAAGACTAACCATGGGCAAATAGCTTCAGCGCCATAGCCTGCTAGTAATGCAAAGTGATGAATTTCTTTTGCTGAGCCAGTGTCTATAACTAAGCCTGTATGTGTTCTCAATCCTTCTGATATTAAGTATTGATGTGTCGCTGAGCAAGCCAATAACGCTGGGATTGCCATTCTATTTTTTGAAACCTTCCTGTCAGAAAGAATAATGATATTGTGTTTTTCGGTTGCTTTTTTTGATTCTTCACAAATTCTATCTAACTCACTAACTAGTAAATTTTCTAGCGCGATGTCTTTTTTTAACTCAAAAGTTATATCTATAGTGATAGATTTAAATTTATTATTACTGAGAGTGTCGATTGAGCTTAATTTATCTAATTCATTTATAGTTAATATTGGTTGACTCGACTCTAGTCTAGGCGCAGTAATATCATCTGTTTGATTAAATAAATTCGGCTTCGGTCCAATAAAAGTCATCAATGACATGACAATATTTTCACGAATAGGATCGATGGGTGGGTTGGTAACTTGCGCAAAAAGCTGTTTGAAATAATTGAAAAGTAATTTTGGTTTATTTGATAAAACTGGCAACGCCGCATCATTTCCCATAGATCCTGAAGGCTCCATTCCTGTTTCTATCATGGGTTTTATAATGAAATTAATATCTTCTTGAGAATATCCAAAGGCTTGCTGTGTATCCAATATCGACTCATTGAGAGAGAGATCTCCTGACTTTAAGCTTAAATCTGATAAGCAAAATCTTGATTCGTTAATTTTTTTCTTATAAGGCTTCGCTGTTGATAGTAGTGTTTTTACTTCATCATCATCAATCACTCTACCCTCTTGCAAATCTATTAAAAGCATTTTGCCAGGTTCTAAACGCCATTTTTTTACAATCTTTTCTTCAGGAAATTTTAAAACTCCCATCTCTGATGCCATCATGACGACTCCTTCATCAGTCATCAAATATCTGGCTGGTCTTAAGCCATTTCTATCTAAAGTTGCCCCGATCATTTGTCCGTCCGTAAAGGCAACCGCTGCAGGGCCATCCCATGGTTCCATTGTCGTCGCATGATACTCGTAAAAAGCTTTTCTATCTTCATTCATTAATGAGTTATCAGACCATGCTTCTGGAACGAGCATCATCATTGCATGAGGGAGACTATAACCACCTGCGACTAATAATTCTAGACAATTATCAAAGCTTGCGGAGTCTGATTGGGTTTCATCAATGAGTGGCCATAATTTTTTTAAATCATCGCCGAGAAGCATTGATTCCATTTTCCCAGCCCTTGCTTTAATCCAGTTAATATTTCCTCTAACTGTATTAATCTCTCCGTTGTGGGCAATCATTCTGTAAGGATGAGCTAATTCCCAAGCAGGAAATGTATTAGTAGAAAATCTTTGGTGGACAAGTGCAATCGCCGATATTGATATTTCATTTACGAGATCAGGAAAGAATTCTCCAACCTCATGCGCCATCAACATACCTTTATAAACAACCGTTCTTGATGACATCGAAGATATGTAAAAATTTGCAGCATCTTCTAAAGTTAATTTATTTATTTCAATTTCAATTCTTTTTCTTATAACAAATAATTTTCTTTCAAAGGCTGCCTGATTAGGTAAGCCAGTATCTCTTGCAATGAAAACTTGTTTAATAACCGGCTGAACATCTTTTGCAGCTTCTGCAATATCCTCATCATTAAAAGGAACATCTCGCCAGAAAAGAAAATTTTGTTTTTCATCTTTTATGATTTGCTCAATTTTGTTTTCGCAGAGCTCACGATTTTTTTTATTTTGAGGTAGAAAGCACATACCTACAGCGTATTCACCAATTACCGGAATTTCTAAACCTTGGTTTTTTAGTTCGTTTCTAAAAAATGCGTCTGGAATCTGAATTAGAATTCCGGCGCCATCTCCCAGCTTAGGGTCATAACCAGTAGCACCCCTATGAGTTAAATTAGTTAATAACTCAAGGCCTTGAGATATTATCTTATGACTTTGCTTTCCATGAATGTTGGCAACGAACCCAACACCACAGGAATCATGCTCATTAATTGGATTATATAAGCCTTGCTTTTTTTGTTTATGATGGAGCTTCATGCTTACAATGTTTTATTTATTAAATCGGATGACAATATTATCGCTTTTTCCTTGCTAATTCAATGTTCTAGACGCAATTTTCTATATTTATTTAAGCTTTTTAAAGCTCTTCTCAGCAGCTTGGATTGTAAAATTTATATCCTCAACAGAATGCGAAGAAGAAACAAACCCCGCCTCAAAAGCCGAAGGGCCAAAATAAATACCCTGGTCCAACATTAAATGAAAAAATTTGTTAAATTTATCTCTATTAGAGACCATCACATCATCAAAAGATTCCGGCGGCTTTGAGCTAAAATAAAAACCAAACATACCGCCAACACTTTGAGCAGAGAATTCAATATCGTTATTTTCAGCAGCTTCAATAAGACCATCAATTAATGATTTTGTCGTTAAAGTTAAATTTTCAAAGAAAAGTGGTGCTTGGATTAGCTCCAATGTTTTCATTCCCGCAGAGACTGCCACCGGATTTCCTGATAAAGTACCCGCTTGATAAACTGGCCCTAAAGGCGCCAATTGTTGCATTATTTCTTTTTTTCCCCCAAATGCCCCTACGGGTAAACCACCGCCTATGACTTTGCCAAGTGTTGTCATGTCAGGAATTACATTATATAAAGATTGGGCACCTCCTAATGCAACTCTGAAACCTGTCATTACCTCATCGAAAATTAAGACTGTCCCATATTCTGTACATAGCTCTCTTAATCTTTTTAAAAATTCTATTTTTGGAATTATTAAATTCATATTCCCAACAACCGGCTCGATAATTACACAGGCTAGTTCATGACCCATTGTTTTGAAACATTTTTCTAATGCTTCAACGTTATTATATTCAAGCGTGTGTGTATGCTTTGCAGTGTCAGTAGGAACACCGGCTGAACTTGGTTGGCCAAAAGTCAGTGCGCCTGATCCTGCTTTTACTAATAATGAATCAGCGTGACCGTGATAACAACCCTCAAATTTTAATATTTTGTCCCTCTCAGTGAAGCCTCTCGCTACACGGATTGCACTCATTGTGGCTTCAGTGCCACTACTTACTAATCTCACTTGCTCAATGCTTGGAACTAATTTAACAATTAATTCTGCCATAGTTAACTCTCTAGATGTTGGCGCACCGAATGAAAGTGAATAATCTGCTGTATCTTTAACTGATTGGATAATTTCTGGATGCGCATGCCCCAGAATCATAGGTCCCCATGAATTAATATAATCAATATATTCCTTACCATTTTCATCAATGAGCTTGCTACCTTTACCTTCTTTAAAGAAAACAGGCGTCCCACCTACAGAACCAAAAGCCCTAACAGGAGAGTTGACACCTCCGGGGATGAAATTCTCTGACTTTTCAAATAATGCTTTATTGTTATTCATATTAAATTTTTTATTTTATTTTTAACTGTAATTGTTTGATTGTTTTTACAATATCAGGCGATGAGAAAATACTATTTATTAGCGCAAAACAATAAATACCATTTTCTTTTAAAGAAGAAATATTATCTAAATTTATACCACCAATTGCTACCATAGGAATATCATATTTATTCAGAACTAATTTAACCGTATCCAAAGCGACAATTGGAGCGTTTGGTTTTGTTTTAGTTGCAAAACAAGCTCCCAAAGCAATATAATTTACTTCATTATTAATTGCCATTTCTACTCTTTCAATATCATTATAACAGGACACACCAATATACTTGTCATGGCCAAGCACTCGTCGAGCATTTTTAATATTTTCATCAAATTTACCTAAATGTATGCCAAAAGCATCTAAATGATTACAAATATCAACATCGTCGTTTATAATTAATGGTATTTTATAATCATCTGTAATTTTTTTTACTTCTTTTGCTTGTTCAAGTCTTTGCTTCCAAGAAAGAATTTTTGATCGATATTGCAGAACATTAATGCCTCCTTCACAACAATCTTTAACCTGTTTTAGAAGTATCTCAGAGTTAATCTGGTCAGGTGTAATTGCATAAATACCTCTAATGATGGGTTGGTTTATCGTTATCATCTTCTTCATATGAGCTATTATTAAATATCCAATGAAACCTATCTGGGATGAGTTGCCCATTCCCAATTTTGAATGCATTTTTTAAAGCAAGCGAGGTAAATGATACAGCTTCGTAAACCGCCTCTCTTAAAGGATATTCTTGAGCACAAAATCCTGCTACCGCTGCCGATAATGTACAACCCGACCCATGATATTGACCAAAAAAACGTTCAGTTTCAAAAGGAACAATATCACCATCATTCATATAAAGTGTATTAATAACACTTTTGGTCTGCTCATGCCCACCCGTAATCAAAATATTTTCACAGCCTAAATTAAATAATCTCCTTACTGTTTCTTGAATTGATAAATCTTGAATATTTTCATTTTCTTTGCAAACAAGCTTTTTAGCTTCAATACTATTGGGGGTTATCAATGTGGCTTTTGGAAATAATAAATTAATCATCTCTTGCTTCATAACATCATTCATCAAAATGTCTCCTCGGCCGGATGTAATGATTGGATCGATTATTACCGGCGTATCAGGATAAAGGCTTAAAATATCCGATACTGTTTTAATATTATCAACACTACCCAGCAAACCTATTTTGAATACAGCAACATCTATATCGTTTAGAGCCGTTAAGGCTTGCTCTTTTACTTGTTGAGAATCAAGAGCTATTAATGATTCAACACCTTTTGTATCTTGAATACTTATAGCTGTAGATACTGAAATAGGATGACAGTACATACTAGCTAAAGTAAGAACATCTGCTTGTAAACCTGCTCCACCTGTTGGGTCTGTTGCGGAGAAAGTCATAACTTTTGGTGGTGATAAGGTATCTCTCATTATTTAAAAGTCCATTGGATCGACATCTATGGACCATTTTACTCGATTCACATAAGGATGTTGTCTAATTTGTGAAACCCAAGGCTTTATAACAGAATGTAATTGATTGCGGGAAGGTGCTTGGATATATAGATGAAATCTTTCAAAACCTTTTAGCTTCTCTAAAGCAGGTCTTGCAGGTCCAAATACTTCAGCCTCTTCCAATGAGCTTTGTTTAATCCAAGATGAAACGTCAAATATAAATTGTTTTGCTATTTCAAGATTCTTAGATTGAACCATCAACAACGCGTTGAAGCTAAATGGTGATAGACCCATACTTTTTCTCTCATTGATCAATTTGTTGCTAAACCTATCAAAATCATGTGCTTTTAGTGATTCAAATAATTCATGGTTCGGAAAAACAGTTTGAATTAAGACCTCTCCTTTAATTTTACCTCTACCCGCCCTTCCTGAGACTTGCATAAGCTGAGAAAACAATCTCTCACTTGCTCTGAAATCACTACTATAAAGGGCATTATCAGCGTCCAAAACTACCACTAAAGAAACATAAGGAAAATCATGCCCTTTTGATAACATTTGCGTACCGACAAGAATATCAATATCCCTATTATTCATTTCTTTATATAAATTTTCGATTGTTTTTTTGGAATGAGTCGTATCACGATCAATTCTTGAAATTTTGGCTTCAGGAAAATGATATTTCAGAACTTCCTCAACTTTCTGCGTACCTGTCCCTAGAGGAAATAAGTCTGTGTTACCACAATCATCACATGAATTATTAATTTTTACATCAGCACCACAGTGATGACATTTAAGACGTTTTTTTTGAAGGTGAACTACCATGCGGGAAGAACAACGTTGGCAGTTTGCGACCCAACCGCAAGAACCACATACCAATACTGGTGAAAAACCCCTTCGATTTATAAAGATTATTGTTTGCTCATTTTTATTAATTCTTTTTTGTATTCCATCTATAACCTTTTTTGAAATTTCAAGTTTAGTCTTATCATTTACTTGAATAGTATTAATGGTTGGTAAACTTGAACTATCAACTGCTCTAGATTTTAATTTTAAATACTGAAAATTTTGCTTGTTATTAATTGCTTTGTACCAAGTTTCTAAAGAAGGTGTTGCAGAGCCCATCACAATCGGAATATCTAAATTCTTTGCTCTCATCATTGCTACATCTCTTGCGTGATATTTTAAACCTTCGCTTTGTTTAAAAGATAGATCATGCTCTTCATCAATAATAATTAAATTTAAATTTGGCATTGGAGTAAAAACTCCCAATCTTGTTCCTATGACAATATTTGCATGGCCATTTTTTGCTTCGCGCCAGTTATCAAGCCGTTCTATATCTGATAAAAAACTATGAAGAACGACAATTTTTTTATCAGGAAAACGCCCTTGAAATCTTGCTTCTAATTGCGGTGTTAAATTGATTTCTGGTATTAAAACCAAAACTTGATCACAGCTATTGGATAGTTGCTTCTCAATTAAGCTCATATAAATCTCTGTCTTTCCACTTGCTGTTACGCCATGAACTAACCAAGGTTTAAATTTTTTGTATTGATTAATCTGCTCGATAACGTTTTTTTGTTGCTCATTTAGTGTTGGCGGAATTATTCGATCTCTTTTAATTTCTTGGATAAAAATTTCAGATGATATTAGATCTAATTCTTCAAGCTTCTTTATACATTCACTAGCATTTGATGTAATTTTTTTTAAATCACTTTGTCTCAAATTTTCTTTTAAAATTGCATTGGCAACCTTCCTTAAACGAAGTTGTCTTTTGGGAAAATTATTTATAATGTTGTGACTAAGGTTAGCCTTTGCTTTAAATAATAATTCTTTTTTTCTAAAGGAATTTGGATTATTTTTTATCCTAGTTGGTATTACTGACATTATCGCTTGACCTATAGGGTGGTGATAATATTCTGATACAAAATATAATAGCTTCAACATAGAGCTATCAAAGATAACTTCCTGTTCTGTATTGATCGTTAATTTTAATTTATCTTTGTCTATTTCTGATTGATTTGAAATTTCACAACATAATCCTATTAATTTCCTATTGCCAAAAGGAACCTTGACGTATTGTCCGACTTTTATATTTTGATCATCGGACATATAGTCAAACAACTTATTAACTGGAACATCCAATGCAATTTTTAAAATTTTATGACCTTTTTTCAACTCAAGAAATTTCCTCAATCAGACATCTATAGATAGGGTAAAATAATCTTTATTCTAATATTTCTATTGTAACCTTGTGAAAGATTATCTAACCAACTTACTTGATAATGCTATAAATGATTTAGTTGAAAATTTTGATAAAAAAATTATTCAAGTTAGTAGGCCAAAACAAATTCAACATGGTGATTTTTCTTCAAATATCAGCCTCCCATTAGCGAAAATTTTAAAAAAAGCTCCTATTCAAATAGCCAATGAAATAGTTCAGAAAATACCAACATCATCATTGATTTCTAAAATCGAAGTCGCTGGTGCAGGTTATATCAACTTTTTTTTAAGCTCAAAGGCTCGTGAAGAAATTATAAATTTAATTTTGAAAGAAAAAATTAATTTTGGTAAAACTGAATTTGGCCAAAATCAAAGTATTCAAGTTGAGTTTGTATCAGCCAACCCAACAGGACCCCTTCATGTAGGCCATGGAAGAGGTGCAGCAATTGGAGATTCTATAGCACGACTTTTAGATGCTACCGGCTGGAAAGTAACTAAAGAATTTTATTATAATGATGCAGGCTCACAAATAAGTTCATTAGCACTATCTGTTCAAGCTAGATCAAAAAAGATTTCACCTTCTAATAAGCATTTCCCTAAAGATGGATATCAAGGTGAATATATTAACGAGATTGCTACTGCATTTTTGAGTAAAAAGGAATTTCTGTTTAATGACAAAAAAATAATCCCATCAGGTGATGTTGAAAATTTAGATGATATAAAGAATTTCAGTGTTGCCTATTTACGACATGAGCAAGATTTAGATCTTGCGGCTTTTCATGTTCATTTCGATATTTTTAGCCTCGAATCATCCTATTACCAAAATGGAAAAGTTGAAGAGATTATTAATCTATTAATTAAAAATGGTCATACTTATGAAAAAGATAACGCTCTATGGCTTAAAACAAAAGATTTTGGTGATGATAAAGATAGGGTGATGAAAAAAACTGATGGAGAATATACGTATTTTGTACCTGATATTGCATATCATCTTGATAAATGGGAAAGAGGTTATAAGCGTGTAATTAACGAACAAGGGGCAGACCATCACAGCACAATCAATCGAGTCAGAGGTGGTCTTCAAGCGTTAGAGAAAGATATACCGGAAAATTGGCCAGAATACATTCTTCATCAAATGATAACTGTAATGAAAAACAAACAAGAAGTTAAGATCTCTAAAAGGGCTGGTAGCTATGTCACTTTGAGAGACCTTATTGATGAAGTAGGATGTGATGCAACTAGATTTTTTTTAATTGAAAGAAAAGCAGATTCGCAACTTGTGTTTGATATTGATCTTGCCAAAACTAGAAATAATGAAAACCCTGTTTTTTATATTCAATATGCTCACGCTAGAATTTCAAGTGTGCTTGAGCAATGGGGGGGTGATAAAGAAAGATTATATGTTAAGGATGGAAATCAAATAAAAAATTTAAATGAATTGAGACTCATAAAAAGTATAAGTGAATTCCCTGAAGTTGTTTTACAAGCTGCCAATGAACTTGCGCCACACCAAATTGCAAATTATCTAAAGAATTGTGCTGCTGAATTTCATAGTTATTACAATGAAACAAAATTTCTCAGTGATGATAAAGATATAATGGAAAATAGACTTGCGCTTATATTTGCAACACAAAATGTATTATCTAATGGATTAAATTTATTAGGGGTCAGCGCTCCCCATAAAATGTAGAAGGATTTAATTATGTCTGAAAAAAACGAGTATCCATCACAAAAACAATTTAAAGGGACACCATTTGCAAATGGTTTATTTTCTGGACTCTTTTTAGGTATTGTTATCGCCATTATTATTACACTTATTGTTACTAGTGGTAAAAGCCCTTTTATTTCAAAAAAAACAGAAGGGTCGTGCATTGAAGTTAATTCTGCACTAGGTGACGAAGATGTTATTAACATTGATGAAGATGCCAATATAGATACCTATGCTGAGGCTCCTGATGAAGAACAACCGCTCACCCTAGATAATGAAAGAAATGTGCTTTATTACATCCAAGTAGGGGCTTTTTCAGAAAAAAAATCAGCGATTAATCTTAAAGCACGTCTGGCTCTGATGGGATACGAATCAGTGGTAATGACTGCTGAAATTGGATCAAATATTTTTCACAGAGTTAGTGTAGGCCCATATAAAAATTATGATGAAGCAAAAAGTAGCAGAGAGAAACTTTTTCTAGAAGGATTTAAAGCGAACTTAATTAAATTAACCACACCTAAAGAGAATTAGATAAGGAGATTCATCAATCATGAAGAAATACATATTTTTATTGTCGTTGTTTTTTTCCACTTTCGTTTTTGCTGTAGAGCCAAAATTTAACGATAATTTTAAACAAACAAAAAAAGAGATTGCAACTTCGTCTCCCGGTAAAATAGAAGTTCTTGAACTTTTTTGGTACGGCTGTATTCACTGTTATTCTCTTGATCCTTATCTTCATAAATGGGAAAAATCTCTTCCTGATTATGTAGTTTTTAAAAGAGTTCCAGCTATCCCAAGAAAAAGTTGGGTGCCTGGCGCTAAAGCATTCTATGCCCTTGAGAGTCTTGGTTTAATCGATGAATTACATGAAAAATTATTTGATGCTATTCATAAAGGCAAAGAGCTTGATCCAAATAATGAAAAGGCATTAATCAATTGGATAACACTTAATGGTAAGCTTGATAAAAAGAAAGTTGAGTCTGCATTCAATAGTTTTTCGATCGATACGAAACTTAAAAAATCTTATAAAATTTTTAAAGATGCAGGTGCGACAGGCGTTCCTACATTAATCATTGATGGAAATTATATGACATCCAGCACTATGGCTGGTGGTGAACAAAATGCGCTAGATATTACAAATTACATAATAGAAAATATCAGAAAAGATCAAGAAAAATCTCAATAAATATTTGTTTCTCAATTAAAAGCCTCGCGCTGCGAGGCGATTTAATTTAAAATATACTTTTATAAAAGCTTTGAGCATGACATCACACAGATCACCTGAAAATTTAAGCGACCACGTTGCTCTAATTATCACTAAAATCCTTCGTTTTTTTGCAGATACTTTTTTTTCTAAACGCTATGGCCATAGAGCTGTCGTTCTTGAAACTGTTGCAGCCGTGCCAGGAATGGTTGGTGGTATGTGGATACACCTTACCTGCTTAAGAAAAATGCAAAGTGATCGAGGTTGGATCAAAATTCTTTTAGATGAAGCAGAAAACGAAAGAATGCACTTAATGACTTTTATAGAAATTGCACAACCTAAGTGGTATGAGCGCTTAATTATTTTGGTCGCACAAGCAATTTTTTGGAATTTCTATTTTATCTTATATGTTTTTTTTCCAAGAACTGCACATAGACTTGTTGGATACTTTGAAGATGAGGCGGTGATAAGTTATACCGCTTACCATGACCAAGTATTATCAAATCCTTCTCTTAACGTGAATGCTCCACAAATTGCAAAAGACTATTGGAATTTAGCAGATGATGCTAAGTTACTCGATGTTATTAAAGTTGTTAGAGACGATGAGCAAAATCACTCTGATGTTAATCATGGCCGTGCTGACTCTCTAGATCAAGGCAACGAAAAAAACCCTCAAAAACAGGAACCCAATTTTACGCAAATAGATACTTTGGATTTAGAATCTTACAGAAATGCAAATTATCATATATATGATAAGCCACCATTTATATTAAAAATTGATAATAAAAGTGTTGAACTAGAGAGGTTATTTGAAAAATTTAAAGTAAAACAGGCAGCCATTATTACTGCTTTCAACCCCATGAGCGTCGAGACAGATATATCTATAAATAAGCAAAAAAATGACGAGCTTAAAAGAGATTTAATAGCTGAAAATTTTTCTTATGTTGCTGCTGAAGGCGTATGTCCAGATAACAAATGGCCGGGAGAAGAAAGCTATTTAATATTAGGGATAACACTTGCCTCCGCAAAAAATCTAGGTAACAAATTTAATCAAAATGCAATTGTTTGGATTGACAGTGCAAATACACCCCAATTAATTTTATTAAAATAATTATGGACTTTCGTAAAATCATTTTAAATTTTTTTTCGGTTCTAAATACAGTTTATTTAGGCTTGGTTGTTTACATAGAATTCTTTATGGAAAATTTAAGTAAAGAGCCATATGAATTTTATTATGATTTATGGATGTATGTTTTCTTTGGATATTGTGCAATTTTGATATTCAATTTTGCCATGTTTGGTAAAGTAACTTTGTGGAACTTTAATACAAAAAAATAAGTCATTAAATTGTTTTTAATGAATGAAAATAATAATGATTCGCAATAACAAACCAAATTCAAAATGCTCATATAATTCTATTTATGAATATTTTAATTGCATATTTAATTCACATATCAATAGCATTAAGTTTATTGCTTTCTTATTGCTTACTTCTTGTATTAGCAATATAAAGATTAAACTTTTTTAGTTATGTCAAAAGCCCCATCAAATTTTACTGAGGAAGATATTTCTCGAATTATTGAGATGGCATGGGAAGATAGAACGCCTTTTGAAGCAATACTACATTCTTATGGTCTAAATGAACCAGCATTAATGAGATTGATGCAATCTAATTTAAAGAAATCATCATATAAATTATGGAGAAAAAGAGTAAAAGAAAAATCAATCAAGCATTTAAAGTTTCGATCAGAAGAAGTTACTAGAGCTTACTGCCCCACACAATATAAATTAAGTCGATAATTAGAGGCCTCATAAACTAAGGGAGGAGTAAGTTTACGAGGCCAGGTAAGCATAAAAGTAGCCTACTTATTTAGTAGATAGGTCGATTTTGATAAAATTCAATTTATTTCTCACGATTTTTTAAATCCAAATCAATCCCTTTTACCCTGCTCAAAAATTCTTTACTGTATTTAATTTTAGTCTCTTTGTTTGATTTTTTTACTGGTTGTATCTTTTTATCAATCGCCTGCTTACTATCACTTGACGTCATAATTACATGAAAAATAGACATCACAACTATAACAATGGATATTAAGAGTATTGCGACAATAAACTCTGATAAGTATAAATCTATAAAGTTTTCAAACGCTTCGTACATACAAAATTTTTATACCATTTAACCTTTTTTTATTATGCTAAGATGATTCATAAGTATTTGCGAAGATTAATTATATTAAAAAATATCACTGCCTTGCCTACTATTATTATAGGTGGATAGTTAATTTATACAAATTAAATTCAAGACTAGGAAAATACAACTCTTGATTCAGTTGTAAATGAGGAACATCTTGGAGAGCTTGAATTAACAAATACTGAAAATAAGTAAGCTATATTAAATTTTTTTAAGGGGTTTTTAAATGATCAAAAAAATTATTTTTTTAATTATTATTGGTGCTATCGGTTACTACGTTTATAACAACTATATTAAATCCGATTTTGACAAAGCAGTAGATGCTACTGAAGAAGTTATAGAAGAAACAGCAGATGATATAGAAGATGCGGTCGAAGATATGTAACAATTTATAAAGGGGCTTTACGCCCCTTTTTTATATTTGTTTAACCAAATCCTCAACTACTTTTTTAGCATCCCCAAACAACATCATAGTCTTGTCAGAATAAAATAGCTCATTATCTAGGCCAGCATAGCCAGGTGACATCGATCTTTTATTAACGATTATCATTTTAGCCTTATCTGCCTCAAGAATTGGCATTCCATAAATGGCACTTCCCGGAGTTTTAGCTGCTGGATTGACAACATCGTTTGCTCCAATTACAAGTACTAAGTCAGTTTGACTAAATTCACTATTGATATCTTCCATTTCAACAACTTGCTCATAGGGCACATCCGCTTCAGCTAACAATACATTCATATGTCCCGGCATTCTTCCTGCTACTGGGTGAATAGCGTATCGAACCGAAATTCCTTTTTCAATAAGCTTTTCAGTTAACTCTTGAAGCGCATGTTGAGCTCTAGCAACAGCAAGACCATAACCTGGAATAATTATTATAGAGTCTGCGTTTGTCATTAAAAACGAAACGTCGTCTACTGATCCAGATTTTACATTTCGGTCTTTATCGTCACTTGAAGCTGCCGCTTGCTCGCCGCCAAATCCTCCAAGCATTACAGAAATAATTGAGCGATTCATAGCCTTACACATAATATAGGAAAGAATTGCGCCTGATGATCCAACACAAGCACCTGCAATTATGAGAACGGAATTATTTAATGTGAAACCAATTCCTGCTGCAGCCCATCCTGAATAACTATTTAACATTGATACCACTACAGGCATATCTGCTCCACCAATTGGAATAATTAGCGTAATCCCTAAAATTAATGCGACTGATAACATTATGAAAAAAGCAAATAAAGATTCTGTTTGAAAAAATATCACGCCTGCAATAATCATGACGATAGCCATAACTAAATTTAATAGGTGTTGGCCTTTAAAAACTGTTGGGTTTGCTCCAAATTTTCCAGAAAGCTTACCGAATGCAATCACTGATGCAGAAAAAGTAATTGCCCCAATAAAAGCGCCAATGAATAATTCAAATCTTTGTACAACCGAATGTGTTTCAGATATGTTTAATACAGCTGCAGTAGCAATTAGAACGGCTGCAAGACCTACAAATGAATGCATCAACGCAACCAGTTCTGGCATTTTGGTCATTTCCACCGTTTTTGCTGCGTATATGCCAATTAAAGCACCTAAAACCAAAGGAACTGCAATTAACATATTGATTAAATTTGTACCTATGAGAAAAGTAGTAACAACGGCAATAGCCATACCAATCATGCCAAAAATGTTTCCTGATCGAGCGGAAGTAGGAGAGGATAGGCCTCTTAAGGCCAAAATAAAAAATATCGCAGCTATTAAATAGCTGATCATTGCATAGGCTTCAATCATTTTTTACCTCACCTTTTTTTTCTTTCTTTTTAAACATTTCTAACATTCTTTGAGTTACGAAAAATCCACCAAAAATGTTAATTGCAGCGAAAAATATAGCAAAAGCACCTAAAATACTACTAAATGTTATTATCTCACCATTAATTTCAACAACTTGTAATATTGCGCCAACAATAACTATGCCTGAAATAGCATTTGTTACTGACATGAGCGGCGTATGAAGTGCTGATGTTACGTTCCATACAACGTGATAGCCCACAAAAATAGCTAATACGAAGATTGTAATGTTTTGAATTGTTAATAAGTCTGTCATTTTTGTCCTTTTTTAGATTTATTTTTCGTGATTAATGTTTCAGTTACTAATTCATCTTCTTTATTAATGAATAATTTACCGGATTCATTCAGTAGTAATTTTATAAATTCAAATATATTTCTCGCATACAAAGCGGATGCATCAGTGCTTAACATACTCGGTAAATTATTTAGGCCTATGATTGTTACATTTTCTTTATGAACAATTTTATCGTCTTGCGTTAATGGACAATTACCGGATCCATCTGGGCCAGTTCCGGCAGCCATATCCACAATGACTGAACCATATTTCATTTTTTTTATTGTTTCTTTAGATAATAATTGAGGTGGTGCTTTTCCAGGAATTAAGGCAGAAGTGATAATAATGTCTGCTGAAATAGCTTTCTCCGCAACTATCTTTGATTGTCTTGTTAACCATGATTTTGGCATTGGCTTAGCGTAGCCGCCCTCTCCTTTGGCACATTCTTTTTCTTCTTCTGTTTCAAAAGGAACATCAATGAACTTTCCCCCAAGTGATTCGATTTGCTCTTTAACTGAAGGCCTTACATCTGAAGCTTCGACAACGGCGCCTAACCTCTTGGCTGTCGCAATTGCCTGAAGACCAGCAACGCCAGCACCTAATATCATAACCTTAGCAGCCTTAACTGTTCCTGCTGCGGTCATCAACATCGGCATAAATTTTTTATAATAATCTGCTGCAAGAATTACGGCTTTGTAGCCTGCAATATTTGCTTGTGAAGATAAGACATCCATAGATTGCGCTCGTGTGTTTCTTGGTAAGGATTCAAGAGCGAAGGCATTAACTCCTTGATCATTAATCTGTGCTTGTAATTTTGAATTAAAAGGTTCAAGCATACCTACCATAAATTGATTTGAATTTAATGAGTTAATTTCTTCAATATCCAATGGTCTAACCATCAACAATAGATCGGATTGGAGCACTATGTCTCTTGTGACAATTTCTGCTCCATTATTTTTATATTCATCATCTGAAATCGACGCACCAAGCCCAGCATTTTTTTCTATAAAAACTGAATGTTTAAGGGCGACCATTTTTTTGACTGTTTCAGGAGTTGCGGCGACTCTTGCTTCTCCTTTCAAAATCTCTTTTACGATTCCTATTTTCACTAATACTCCTAATTAACTTTTAAAGTTAAAAAAATTTATGTTTAATTGACTTTTGGTCGTGAGTTTATTTTTTGAAGACTTTTGGTCGTGACTTAAATATGATCGAGTCTAACAATGGATGATGTTATGTGAACGATCTAAAATTAGTATATATCAGCTTTTACGATTCATCAATAATATAAAAGTTTCTAATTTCTATGTGTAAATTAATTATCAATTTTCGATTATTTGCTGTTTCATGCCCTCTACTAATTTTATCAACTTAATAAGAGAATCTTTTTTTGTAGAACCTTGCCTATATGCAATTGCAACCTGCCTAAATGGGACAGGAATCTCAAATGATAAAATATTTATTTCTTTATTTTTGTAATTATTTGTTGTAGCGCTTTGTGGCAATATAGATATTCCTAAATTTGAAGCTACCATATTTCTAATTGTCTCAAGGGAGGTTCCTGTTTGAACTTCTGCATTATTTGATATACCTGGACACGCTTCTCTAACTTGCATACTGAAGCAATGAGTATTATCTAAAAGTAATATTTTTTCATGTATTAATTGTTTAGCATTAATTGCTTGGTTTTTCTTCCATTTGTGTTTTTTAGAAACAAGAACTTTAAAAGGTTCATCGTATAAAGTTATAGTTTCGAAGCCTGGAATATCAAAAGGTAAGGCTATAATTGCTGCATCTAAAGATCCATCTTGTAATTTAGCGATAAGGTTTTTGGTTATATCTTCTTCAGCATCGAGTGTTATGTCAGAATTTATTTCTTCTAATTTTGGTATTATTAAAGGTAACAAATATGGGGCAATTGAATATATCAAGCCTAATTTAATCTGGATTTGTTGTGTATTTGTTTCTATGAGGGAAATTTCTTTTATTTTATCGACTTCCGCAAGAACTGTTTGTGCCTGACTTACAATTTTTTCGCCAACAGAAGTTAAAGATATGCCCATTCTATTGCGTTCAAATATAGAAACGCCAAGTTCGTTTTCAATTTTCTTAATAGCAAGACTTAAAGCAGGCTGGCTAACAAAACTTTTGGCAGCTGCTCTTCTAAAATTTCTTTCATGAGCAACTGAAACTACAAATCTAAGCTCACTTAAGGTCATGTTTTACTCTTATATATCTAAATTGTTTACTGCAAGAGCATTACCTTCGATAAATTTTCGTCTTGGTTCTACGTTATCGCCCATAAGCTCTGTAAAAGTTTCTTCTACAGCCTGAGTATCTTCAATGGAGACTTTTAATAATCTTCTTACTGATGGATCCATGGTTGTTTCCCATAATTGATCTGGATTCATTTCCCCTAGCCCTTTGTACCTTTGAACATTCAAGGTCGTCCTGGCTTCTTGAAGAATCCAATTAATTGCTTCTTGGAACGAATCAACTTGCATTGATTTTTCACCTCGACTTATCATTGCACCGGGTCCAACTAAATCTTTAATTAAGTGGGAAGTTTTTATTAATTGTTTATATTCTCCACTAAGCAAAAATTCAGAATCAATGATGCTTGTATTCAAATTTCCATGAACAAATTGATTTATTTCAATAAAATATTTATTAGAATCATTATCATGTTTCAATTCAAAATTTATATTATCATTTGTCATATATGTTTGAAGCTTTTTCATGTAATCATTTGCTGCTGTCTCTTCATCTAAGTTTATGTCACCTATATAGTGGATTGCTCTTAATAATGTTTCGTCATACCTACTAGATAACCGCTTGATGATTGATTCTGTTATTAACATTTCTTTAGAAATACTTCTTAGTTTTTCGCCCTCCAACACATCTCCTTTTTCTTTAGTAAGAAAGCTTGCATTATTAAGAGCTGATTCAATTAAGAACTGATCAAGTTCATCTTCATCTTTTAAATATTTTTCTACTTTACCTTGTTTAACTTTAAATAACGGGGGTTGAGCAATGTAAACATGTCCCTTATCAACCAGCGCATGCATTTGCCTAAAAAAGAAGGTTAATAGAAGAGTTCGGATGTGAGCACCATCTACATCAGCATCTGTCATGATTATTATTCGATGGTATCTTAATTTCTCTACGTCAAATTCTGCACCAATATTTGTTCCTAAAGCTGTTATTAAGGTCGTAATTTCTTGCGAGGATAAAATCTTATCAATTCTGGCTTTCTCTACATTTAGGATTTTTCCTTTTAAGGGTAAAATTGCCTGGTTTTTTCTATCTCTACCTTGTTTTGCTGAACCTCCGGCTGAATCACCCTCCACCAAATAAATTTCGCAGTCTTCAGGATTTTTTTCCTGACAGTCAGCAAGCTTGCCTGGTAAGCCCATAGAGTCCATCACTCCTTTTCTTCTAGTCATATCTCTTGCTTTTCTTGCTGCATCTCTTGCCCTTGCTGCCTCAACTATTTTATTACATATTACCTTTGCATCTTGGGGATGTTCTAGTAGAAATTCTGTGAGTTTTTTTCCAACCACTTCTGACACAACAGGCTGAACTTCACTTGATACCAATTTATCTTTGGTTTGAGAAGAAAACTTTGGTTCAGGTACCTTAATTGACAATACACAAGTTAAACCTTCTCTCATATCATCACCTGAGGTTTCAACTTTAGCTTTTTTTGCAATTTCATTACTCTCAATATAAGCATTAATTGTTCTGGTCATTGCAGCTTTTAGACCTGTAAGGTGGGTACCTCCATCTCTCTGGGGAATGTTATTTGTGAAGCATAATGTGTTTTCAGTATATGAATCGTTCCATTGCATACTTACCTCAATGGTCATACCATCTTTTTCTGACTCTGCATAAAAAGCATTTTTATGTAAAACATTTTTTGCTCTGTTCATATAATCTACAAAACCTTTAATACCTCCAGACAAAGCAAAATCTTCTGATTTTCCTGTTCTGTTATCTATTAATTCTATTTTTACACCATTATTTAAAAAAGATAATTCTCTAATTCTTTTAGCTAATAGGTCAAAGTGAAAGTTGACGTCCGTAAAGGTCTCTTTTGAAGCCAGAAAGGTGATTTCGGATCCTGTTTTCTCTGTCTTCCCTGTTACCTTTAGAGGCTCAACAATGTCACCTTTTCGAAACTCCGCTTCATGAATTTTGCCAGCTCTGCTTATTTTGAGTTTTAACCAATCTGAGAGTGCATTAACAACAGATACACCTACACCATGAAGGCCGCCAGATACCTTATATGAGTTCTGATCAAACTTACCACCCGCATGAAGCTCTGTCATAACAATTTCTGCTGCACTTCTATTTAACTCATCACCTTCTTTAATGTCGGTAGGTATACCCCTTCCATTATCACTGATTGACACTGAATTATCCGGATGAATTATCACCTTTATGTCATCACAGTGACCTGCCAAGGCTTCATCAATAGCATTATCCAGAACCTCAAACACCATATGATGCAAACCACTTCCATCTGAAGTGTCGCCTATATACATTCCCGGTCTTTTTCTTACAGCGTCTAAACCCTTTAATACCTTAATACTGCTTGAATCGTAATCTGCGTTTTTTGTATTTTCTGCCATTTTTTTCCTTAATTAAATTCTCATTGGCATAACAACATATTTATAATCTTCATTGTTAGGGATGGTTACCAAACAACTGCTTGAAGAATCCTTAAAGGCAAAATTTAACTTCTCAAATTGTATGTTGTTCAATACATCAATTAAGTAAGTTACATTGAAGCCTACATCTATATCTTCACCTTGATATTTTATTTCCATTTCTTCTTCTGCTTTTTCCTGCTCGCTATTAGTGCTTATCATTTTCAAATTATTGTTTGTTATGACAACCCTTATGCCTCTATATTTTTCATTTGATAATATTGAAGCTCTTTGCATGGCAGTAAGAAGTTCTTGTCTATCTATTTCAAAACTATTTGGATGTCCTACTGGAATAACCCTTGAATAATCCGGAAATTTTCCATCAATCACTTTAGTGATTAGATCAATATTATTAAAATGAAAATGGGCTTGTGTTTTGCTTATATTAATTTCTATTTCATCATTTCCATCTTCAAGGAGTTTTACTAATTCTAAAATTGTTTTTCTTGGGATGATTGTTTGAATTTTACCAAAATCTTTTTGCAGTTTAATTGAAGTGAAGCTTAAGCGGTGTCCATCCGTACCGACAATATTTAATTTTTGATTATCAACTTCAAATAACAAACCATTTAGATAATATCTTATATCTTGTTGAGCCATTGAAAAATCTACTTGCTTTAAAATTTCCTTAAATTCTTTTTGTTTGAGTTTTACAAAAGTTGCCTCTTGCTCATCTTTTTTCATAACTGGATAATCTTTTGCTGACAGTGTTTGAAGATTAAATTTACTTTTAAGCGCCTTAACAAAAACATTTGTGTCGTTAATTTGTATGTTTAATTTACTTTTTTCAGGCAGCGCCCTTGTAATATCTAAAATTTTCCTAGCTGATATGGTGGTTTCGAAGGAATCCTCAAGTTTTGCTTGCACAGTTAATGAAATTTGCATTTCTAGATCCGTTGCTGTGAAAGTTAAATTTTCTTTAGTGCCTTCCAATAAGATATTAGATAAAATTGGTAAACTAAGTTTTCTTTCAACTATTCCAGCAACATTACTTAAGGGATTTAAAAGAGTATTTCTATCTATTTCTATATTCATATTTTTTTCTTTATATATTTAATAATAATAATAATAGGTCAGGTTATAAAAATAAAGCTTAATAATCTTATAAAAATCAATTGCTTAAGAAACTTTAAAACTTATGCATAAGCGTAGTTTCTAATGTGTATAAATTGTGCATAAAAAGATTTAAATAATAATTTCATAGCTAACTCTAATTTTATTCACAACCATTCCACAGTTTATCATTTTTAACCACGCAATACTTGCGTTAAAAATCCCAAATCCTGACCGATATTTTGGTTTTTTAACCTAAGGTCTTCTATTTCATCACAAGCATGCATAATTGTGGTGTGATGCCTTCCACCAAAAGCCGCCCCTATATCTGGAAAACTTAAATTTGTCAGCTCTCTTGTTAGAGTCATTGCAATTTGTCTTGGCCTTGAAAAGTTTCTTGATCTTTTTTTACTTAGTATGTCGCTAACTTTAATCTTATAAAATTCGGCCACTGTTTTCTGAATATTCTCAACACTTACTTGTCTGCCACGAACTGCTATAAGGTCTTTTAAAGATTCTTTAGCTAAATTTATATTTATTGCAGTATTCATAAAATTAGACATAGCAACTATTCTATTTAACGCTCCTTCTAACTCTCTAACATTAGATCTAATTTGTTTCGCAACAAAAAAGGCGACATCTTCAGGAAGGTTGATTTTATTTTGTTCGGCTTTTTTTAATAAAATAGCGACACGCATTTCTAGTTCTGGTGGATCAATTGAAACAGTTAACCCCCAGCTAAACCTAGTTCGTAATCTATCGTCAACCCCAACTATTTCTTTTGGGTATGAGTCACAAGTAATTATTATTTGTTTTTTATTTTCGATTAAGTTGTTGAAGGCATAGAAAAACTCTTCTTGGGTTCTATTTTTCTTTGCAATAAATTGGATATCATCAATAAGAAGCAAGTCAAGATTGTGGTAAGTTTTTTTAAAGCTATCAAAGGATTTATTTTCATAAGCTTTTACAACACCATGGACATATCGCTCAGCATGTAAATATTTAATTTTTGATTCAGGCTTTAAAATTTTTAAATGATTACCAATGGCATGCATTAGGTGAGTTTTACCAAGACCAACACCACCGTATATAAAAAGTGGATTGTATGTTTCGCCTGGGTTTTCTGCTACTTGCTTACCAGCTGCTGTAGCAAGTTGGTTTGCCTTGCCGGTTACAAAATTATCAAAATCAAAATTCTTATTTAAACCGGTAACTGTTGAGCTTGTAGGTTTCTTTTTGTTTTTAGTTTTTATTTCAGCTATTTGGCTTGTGAAAGTTTTCTTCGTATTTTTAGAAACAATATATTCGATTTTTTTTATTCTAAGATGTTCGATAGATAGTTGAGATAGTTCTTCACTAAATCTATCTTTTACCCATTCAAGAACAAATTGATTGGGTGCAACTATAGAACAAACCCCATTTATCATTTTAAAAGAGAGAGGTTTTATCCAAGTGTTTACTTGTTGGTTGGTAAGTTTCTTAGAAAACTTATCAACGCACAAATCCCAAAATTTTATTTCATCCATTTCTGTCTATCTAATTTATTTTTAGCGATATTTTTTTAAATTTAAATATTCAAATTTCTTTTTGATATTATCTTAATTTTTCAAAGTTATCCACAACCTTTTTTGATATTCAACATTGTCATTTCATTGACAAAACATACTTCATAACGTAAGGTTCTCATTCAAAAATTTTGTAAGAATATGAGGAGTAAATAATGAAGCGCACTTATCAACCATCTAAAATTAAGCGTGCAAGAACTCATGGTTTTTTAGTAAGAATGAAAACTCGTGGAGGCCGTTCAGTAATAGCATCACGTCGTGCAAAAGGTAGGGCTCGTCTAGGCCTATAAGCTTTAAAATGAAATTAGTAAATTCATCAGAATTTACCAACGTTTTCAATCACAAAAGAAGGTTATCTTCGCCTAATATTTATCTTTACTATTGCCCAAATGAAATTAATATAAATAGGGTAGGATTTGTTGTTCCAAAAAGAGTTGAAAAGCTAGCGGTGAAAAGAAATTATATGAGAAGATCATTAAGAGAAATCTTTAAAAAATTTTCTTTAGTAAAGTCTAAACAAAATTATGATTTTGTCATAAGTGTGAAAAAATCATTTTATAAAAAAGACTTTAAAAATCTAAATAACCAGGTTGAAGCTCTTTTTTTAAAGCTAACAAAGTAATATGAAAAATATTTTTATAGGTTTAATAAAATTTTACCAACTTTTTATTAGTGCATTTACCCAACCAAGATGCAGGTTTACTCCATCATGTTCAGAATATACAATTGAGGTCTTGAAGAAATACGGATTCTTTAAGGGATCTTGGTTAGCTTTTAAAAGAATTTTAAGGTGTCATCCTTTTTGTAAGGGTGGTTACGATCCCATCCCAAAATAATAACTGAGGAAATTATGGAAACTAAGAATTTAATTATATTTGTCGTCCTATCTTTTTTAATATTGGCTTTCTTTGGCCCTCAACCAGAAAAACCAGAAGAAAAAGTAATTAACGAGACCAGTGTAGTTGAAGATAAATCTCTTCCGAGTGACCTTAAAAATAAAAACATTTCAACAGCGTTCAATTTAGATAAATCTAATTACGTAAAAGTAGAAACAGATATGTACGACCTTTCAATTAGTTTAGAAGGTGGTGATATTAGAAATTTATACTTAAAAAAATATAAAGATGATAATTCGGAAAATTTTTATCAATTAATGAGTGATGCAGCTAATCCATTATTGTATGTAGCTCAGTCTGGTCTTTTAGGAAAATTTCTTCCTACCCATCGCTCTATTTTTGAATCACCAAATACCCAATATAAGATGAATGGTAACGAGTTACAGGTTCCCCTTATATTTGAAAATGACCAATTTCTCGTAAAAAAAGTTTATATTTTTAAGAAAGGTTCTTATGAAATTGATACTACATTTCAAATTTTAAATAAAACCAAAGCCAGCATAACTCCTACAGCATATTTCCAACTTATCCATGATGATAAGTCTAATCAAGGCTCTACATTTATGCCAACTTATACAGGGACAGCTTATTATACAAATTTAGATAATTTTCAAAAAATTAGTTTTGATGATGTGGAAAGCAAAGCCTTTAATTTAGAAACTGACAATGGTTGGATAGGGATAATCCAAAGGTATTTTGCATCATCATGGATTTTACCTTCAGATCAGGGCAGAGAGTTCTTTTCAAAAAAAATTACATCAAATGTATATGCGTCTGGATTAAAAACAGGAATGCCAGAAATTGCACCAGGTGAAACAAAGTCATTTGGGGCTAAATTATATTCTGGCCCTCAAGCAAAAGACTTTTTGGAAAAAGCAGCACCTGGCCTGGAACTTACTGTTGATTACGGATGGCTAACTATATTGGCAGCTCCTTTATTTTCAGTTTTATCAGGCATTCAAAAAGTTGTGATTAATTGGGGTGTTGCAATAATTCTGCTAACGGTACTAATCAAACTATTATTTTATCCACTTAGTGCAGCAAGTTACAAATCTATGGCACAAATGCGAGAGCTTGCCCCGAGACTTCAAAGCATGAAAGAAAAATTTGGTGATGACAAACAAAAAATGCAACAGGCCATGATGGAGTTATATAAAACGGAAAAAATTAATCCCTTGGGCGGTTGCTTACCAATTTTGGTACAAATACCTGTTTTTATTGCATTATATTGGGTTTTATTAGGATCAGTTGAACTAAGAAACGCACCATTTTTATATATAACTGATTTATCTTCAAAGGATCCCTACTATTTACTACCTATATTAATGGCCGGATCAATGTTTGTTCAGACAAAACTAAATCCAAAACCTACAGACCCAATGCAAGCAAGACTAATGATGATGATGCCTATAATCTTCAGTATATTCTTTTTCTTTTTTCCAGCGGGTTTGGTTTTATATTGGCTTATTAACAACTTATTATCAATGGCGCAACAATGGCATATTAATAGAAAAATTCATGCAGAAGCTTTGAAAAAGAAAGGCCATGCTTAACGATAACTCTACAATTGCTGCCGTTGCCACAGCAAAAGGAGCAGGAGGTATTGGCGTTGTTCGTTTATCAGGAAAAAAAGCTTTAGAGATAGCAAAAAAAATATGTAATTTTCAATTAAAACCACGATCAGCTCAATTCAGCACCTTCAAAGATAAAAAAAATACAACACTGGACCAAGGCATTGCTATTTATTTTCCAGCACCTGCGTCATTCACTGGGGAGGATGTAGTTGAGTTTCAGGGGCATGGAGGCAATGTAGTTCTTAATCTAATCCTCAAGGCATGTATCTCTCACGGAGCAATTTTAGCAGCGCCAGGCGAATTTACTAAAAGAGCTTTTTTAAATAATAAATTAGATTTAACTCAAGCAGAGTCTGTCGCTGATTTAATTAATGCTTCAACTGAGGAAGCTGCAAAGAGTGCTATAAATTCATTAAGCGGAGTTTTTTCCAATAAAATCAATAGCTTATTGAAAAACCTCATTGAATTAAGAATGTTTGTTGAGGCATGTTTAGATTTTCCAGAGGAGGATATTAATTTTATTGACGAGGGAAAGGTTGAGAATAAGCTTAAGGCTTTAAGGCAGGAGGTTGTCTTTATTTTAGATACTGCTCGACAAGGACAAATTTTAAGAGAAGGAATAAAAATAGTGTTAATTGGTGAGCCTAATGTTGGTAAATCTAGTCTGATGAATCAATTAGCAAAAGAGAACAAAGCAATAGTTACGGATGTCCCAGGAACCACAAGGGATCCGATCAATACTGAAATTACAATTAAGGGGTTTCCAGTTCATATAACAGATACTGCAGGTCTAAGAGATACGGATGATATTGTAGAAAAATTAGGCATAGAAAAAACATGGGACGCAATTAAAAAAGCAGATATAACGATAATCATTGATGAAGTTGCGAGTAAACAGATGAATTATGAGGAAAAATTTGCAAAAGAATTAGTTGAAAGTCAAACAATTATCATAAAGAATAAAATTGACCTATTAAAACAAGAATCTTCAGTTTCTCATCAACATAAAATACCTATAGTATACATTTCAGCTAAAAATGGTGATGGCATATCATTGGTTGAAAAAGAAATTCTAAAAATTATTGATAAAGAAAAGTCCTCAACTAATAAAGAAGATTTATTTATGGCAAGATCAAGGCATATCATTGCTCTTGAAAATGTAAACGATGCCATGAGTAAAGCTATTTTGAACCTTAAAGCACCTGAATTAGTGGCAGAAGAACTCATGTTAGCTCAAAAATCATTAAGCCATATTACAGGTGAATTTTCCTCAGATGACTTGTTAGGACAAATTTTCAGTCAATTTTGTATTGGTAAATAGTTTCACGTGAAACATTTAATTTCCCCAAAAAAAGTTTCACGTGAAACATTGAGATATCAAAACATTATAAAATCCAGTAAAATTTAGCAATTAAATATATAAATTAGATTATGGAATTTCCTAAAGAATTTGATGTGATTGTAATAGGAGGCGGGCATGCTGGAACAGAGGCTTCGCTTGCTTCCGCACGCTTGGGAAAAAAAACTCTTCTACTAACCCATAATATCGAAACACTTGGCCAAATGTCATGTAATCCATCAATAGGTGGCATTGGGAAAGGACATTTAGTTAAAGAAATTGATGCAATGGGCGGGATTATGGCTCGTGCTGCCGATTTTGCAGGAATTCAGTTTAGAATTTTAAATTCAAGTAAAGGGCCTGCTGTTAGAGCAACTAGAGCTCAGTCTGACCGATTATTATATAAATCTTATATAAGAAAAACCCTAGAAAACCAAGAAAATTTGTGGATATTTCAACAGTCTGTTGACGATGTTATTTTAAAAAATCAAGGAATCAAAGGCGTGATAACACAAATGGGCCTTAAGTTTTTTGCTAACAATGTAGTTTTAACCGCAGGAACTTTTTTAGGTGGATTAATTCATGTTGGATTAGAAAATTATAATGCAGGAAGGGCAGGCGATCCATCTTCTTCAAGGTTGGCTGAAAAGCTTAAAGAACTAAAATTACCAGTGGGTAGGCTTAAAACAGGTACTCCGCCAAGAATAGATGGGAAGACTATTGATAAGACATTAATGACAGAGCAACCAGGAGACCTACCGACTCCTCAATTTTCTTTTATTAATCCAAAAATCAAACACCCTGAGCAAATATCTTGCTGGATTACCCATACCAATGAAAAAACTCATGAAATTATTAAAAATGGAATTGATAGATCACCCATTTTTACAGGGGTAATAGAAGGGGTTGGCCCAAGGTATTGTCCATCCATTGAAGATAAAATACACCGTTTTGCTGATAAAGATTCACATCAAATATTTATAGAGCCAGAGGGCTTAACAACGAATGAAATCTACCCCAACGGAATATCTACAAGCTTACCTTTTGATATTCAACTAGACCTAGTTCGATCTATAAGGGGGCTTGAAAATGCTCATATTTTACGACCTGGATACGCTATTGAGTATGATTATTATGACCCTCGTGCTTTAAAAATGAGCTTGGAAACAAAGGATATTAAAGGTTTATTTTTTGCAGGACAAATAAATGGAACAACAGGTTATGAAGAAGCAGCGGCTCAAGGCCTTATAGCTGGAATGAACGCAGCATTAAGTGCTCAGGGTAAACAAAATTTTACTCCATCAAGAGAGGAATCATATATTGGAGTAATGATAGATGATTTAATAACAAAAGGTGTTACTGAGCCTTATAGGATGTTTACTAGTAGAGCAGAATACCGTCTTTTGTTAAGAGAAGATAATGCAGACCAAAGGTTAACTCAAAAAGCAAGGGCAATTGGTTTGATATGTGATAATCATTGGAATAATTTTTGTGAAAAGCAAACTTTAATTAACAATGAAGAAAAGCGTTTAAAAAAACTAGTGATAAAACCAACAACATTAAAAAAAGATGACCAATTAGAAATTATAGGCCATCAACTTGATAAGGATTACAAAGCATTTGATTTATTAAAAAGACCAAATTTAACTTACGACGGCCTTATTAATTTAATTAAAGAAGATAATAAAATCAGACGGGACGTTGCAGAACAAATTGATATATTAGCTAAATATTCAGGGTATATCGTAAGACAAAAAGAAGAGATTAACAGAATTAAAAGCCAATTAAACTTACAAATCCCTGAGGATATAAAATTTGATGAAATACATGGCATAAGCACAGAAGCTAGGCAATTATTAAGCCTACATCGACCAGAGACAGTTGATCAAGCTTCAAGAATATCTGGAATAACCCCATCGACCATATCCATATTATTAGTTTTTATTAAAAAAAATAGAGATAAATTGACAATTAAAAGGAAGACAAAGGTTGTTTAATGATAAAGCACAATTAGAAAGGGGCATGCATAGCTTGGGCTTTAAAAATACAAAGAACAATGTTGATAAATTATTGATTTATAAGGATTTATTATTAAAATGGAACAAGTCAATTAATTTAACTTCAGTTAAAAATACAGAGATTGTGACACATCATTTTTTAGATTCTTTAGCTGTCATTCCATTTTTAAAATCTACTTCACTTCTTGATGTTGGGACAGGTGCAGGTTTGCCAGGAATAGTCATCGCTATAATGAAACCTGACATGAAAATAAGTTTAATTGATAAGGTTGGTAAAAAAATTGCATTTATTAAAAGAGTTTTGCCAGAGTTAGATATTAAAAATATTAAAACTTATCACAGCCGTGTTGAGATACTAGATACTGAGGATAAGTATGATGGAATTATCTCTAGAGCCTTTTCTAACATGGATATTTTTATTCAAACAACAAAACATGTTTTAAAAAATCAGGGTATTTGGTATGGCATGAAAAGCAAAAAAATTTTAAATGAAGAAATGGTGAACATAAATAAACCATGGTCTCTTGAAAATATAGATGTTCCTTTCTTAGATGCTGACAGATATTTAGTTAAGGTAATTAATAAATGAAAATAATAGCTATATCAAATCAAAAGGGAGGCGTAGGCAAGACCACAACGACCGTTAACTTAGCAGCATCTCTTGTAAGTATGAAGAAAAAAGTTTTACTAATTGATCTAGATCCACAGGGAAATGCTACATCTGGAGGCGGTATTAATAAAAGCGAGATTAATTATTCAATTTATGATGTCTTAATAGAAAATATAACTCTAAACGAAACAATATTAAACTCAAAAGAAAGTTTATTTGATATATCTCCAGCAAATCAGAATTTAGCGGGCGCAGAAATTGATTTGGTGGATATTCAAGGTAGAGAATTCATGCTGAAAAATGCCATAAGTTCTTTAGGGAAAAAATATGATTTCGTTTTAATTGATTGCCCTCCAACATTAAATTTGTTGACAGTTAATGCATTGGTTGCAGCGACAGCTGTGCTTATACCAATGCAATGTGAATATTATGCATTAGAAGGGCTATCTGATTTAGTAAATACAATTAAAAAAGTTAAAAAACAATTAAACCCCGATATTGAGATAGAGGGGTTATTAAGAACATTATTTGATAAAAGAAACACGCTCGCTCAGCAAGTGTCTAATGAATTATCATCCCACTTTGGTTCAAAAGTTTATAAAACAATTATTCCGAGAAATGTCCGGTTGGCAGAAGCGCCTAGTCATGGAAAAGCCGCTTTGTTTTATGATAAATCTTCAAAAGGCGCAAAGGCTTATTTAAATTTAGCTGAAGAAATATTAAAAGGAAATCAATAATGAAAAAAAGAGGCTTAGGTAGAGGTTTAGATGCACTATTAACCAACGATGAAGAGAATCAGGCCCCTTCGAAGGTCTCTTCAAACTTAATAGCTATTGATCAATTGAGCCCTGGAAGTTTTCAACCAAGGAAAATTTTTAATCAAGAGTCAATTAATGAACTTGCAGATTCAATCAAGGTTCAAGGCATTATCCAACCGATTATTGTGAGGATGATAGCAAATAATGAATATGAAATAATTGCTGGTGAAAGAAGATGGCAAGCCGCAAAAATTGCACAACTTAAAGAAGTGCCGGTTGTTGTTAAAGATATATCTAATTCAACAGCTCTCGCCATGGCTTTAATTGAAAATATTCAACGTGAAGATTTGAATGTGATTGAAGAGGCAAGAGGCACTAAACGTCTGATTGACGAATTTGATATAACGCATGAAGAAGCTGCGAAATTATTGGGTAAATCAAGGACAGCTATATCAAATATTCTAAGATTATTAAATTTAAGTGGACATGTTCAAGATGCACTGCAATCAAAAAAAATAGAGATGGGGCATGCAAGGGCAATCCTTTCTTTAAGCCATTCAGAACAGACTCAACTATGTCAAAAAATTATCAATCGTAAACTATCTGTTCGGGAAGTAGAAAAAATAATTTCAGATAATAATCAAAATAAAGGATTAATTAAATTCACTAAAGATAATGATATTAAGCGTCTTGAGAATGATTTATCTGAAAAGTTAGGTTTGACGGTTTCAATCAATCATAAACAATCAGGCAAAGGCTCAATTAATCTTCAATATTCAAATTTAGATGAGCTAGATAGAATTATTGCCAATTGGAAAAAACTCACATGGAAAACTTGACGAAAAAGCAAAATAGAGGGAAAATTGCGGGCTTTAGTAGTTAATAAAATATTAATAAATTGTCTTTCGTTGGAATTTAAATAGATAAATTTCTTTAAGTAAATATGTTATGACTTTATTGAAAAATATTCCAACTGAAGTAGTAGATATGATGAAGAAACTTCATATCATCATATGTTTAGTAGCATTAATAGTATTTTTTATATCAGGTTTAACTGCAGCGATGTCAGTTATCTTAGGTGCTTTGTGTGTAACATTAGGCTTAATACTTTCTGCTCCTGTAGCTTATAGAGCAAAAAGTGAGGCGACAGCTTCTAAAATTATTGCAGATGCTCTTAAAGGAGAACTGATCAAAATTCTAACTATTATTGGAGCTCTAGCACTAATATTTATTTTTATAACTGCCATAGTGCCTATGTTTATAATTTTAGGTTTAGCAATAGCAGCAATTTTTTCAGGTTTAGCAATATCAAAAGTGGAAATAAAATAGGAAATAATAATAAAATTGGCAGATAGCGCATACAACACACCTTCAGAATATATTGGCCATCACCTAACCAATAATGCTATTGCTTTAAGTGAACATAATATGATGGTACTTCACTTAGACTCAGCCATTATGGCAATAATGCTAGGGTTTGTAAGTATGGGTCTTATATGGCTCGTTGCAAGAAAAGCAACCTCAGGCGTTCCCACAAAAACTCAAGCATTTATTGAATTACTTTTTGGATTTATAGATGATCAGGTTAAATCCTCGTTTAATGGTGATAGAAATGCATTTATCGCTCCAGCTGCATTAACGGTTTTCGTTTGGGTTCTAATTATGAACTCCATGGATTTCTTACCAATAGACATAATGGCGAAAATTTATGGTTTTTTTGGTCTTCACTATTGGAAAAACGTTCCAACCGCTGATATCAACACAACATTTGCTTTGGCTTTGGGCGTATGGTTCCTGATGATTTATTTTGGCATCAAAGTTCATGGATTCTTAGGATGGACTCGTGATTTATTTTGTGCACCATTTGGATCAAACCCACTTGTTTGGCCAGCTAATTTTATATTTAATATTATTGAATATATTTCTAAACCACTTTCGCATTCTTTGCGGCTATTCGGCAATATGTATGCTGGTGAAGTAATATTCTTATTGATTGGTATGTTGGCTGCGTCAGGTGTTTATGGAATTTTCTTCAGTTCGTTATTAGGCGCAGGTTGGGCAATCTTTCATATATTGATTGTTGCACTTCAAGCGTTTGTGTTTATGATGCTTACTGTTGTTTATCTTTCTATGGCACATGAAGGACATTAGTAATATTTTTTTAATTTTTATAATAAAAGGAAATTTAACATGGAATATTTAGCAATGATTCAATCTTATACAGCTATTGGCTTAGGCTTAATGGTCGGCTTAGGCGCTCTAGGTGCTTGTATTGGTATCGGGGTTATGAGTGCGAGCTTTTTAGATGGTGCTGCAAGGCAACCTGAATTAATACCTCAATTGCAAACAAAAGTATTTCTACTTTTAGGTTTGATTGATGCTTCATTTATTATCAGTGTTGGTATCGTAATGATGTTTGCATTTGCGAACCCATTACTTAGCGTTATCGCTGTATAAAAATAATTTAGCTTAAGTATTTTTTGGAGATTAAATGAATATTAATTTTACTTTAATTGCGCAAGCTATTGCCTTCGCTATTTTAATATGGTTCACGGTGAGGTTTGTGTGGCCACCATTGCTTCGAGCAATTGAAAAAAGACAAAAAGAGATTGCTGATGGACTTGCGGCAGCCCATGAAGGGAAAATTTCTCTAGAAAAAGCTGAACAAAGAAATGCAGAGTCGTTAAATGAAGCAAAACAAAAAGGCGCAGAAATTCTAAGTCAAGCTGAAAAAAGAGCCTCAGAAATAGTTGAAGCAGCGAAGAAAACTGCCCAAGAGGAAGGCGATAGAATAATTTCTGGGGCAAGAGCTGAAATTGATCAAGAGCTAAATAGAGCAAAGGAGGAGTTGAGATCTCAAGTTTCGACTCTTGCTTTAGCTGGAGCGGAAAAAATTCTTGATAAAGAAATTGATAAGAAAGCTCATGTTGATATGTTGTCAAAGTTAGCAAAGGATTTATAAAATCTAATGGCTGAAATTTCAACAATTGCTAGACCATATGCGACGGCCGTGTTTCATTTTGCAAATGAAAACAAAAACTTGTCTGGTTGGTCTAGTACTCTTGCTTTATTGAGTGAAGTTATTAGGAATAATGACATTAAATCAATTCTTGAAGACACAAAAGTACTTGATTCTGAGAAAGAACAATTATTGTTAGATGTTTGTAAAGGCAAGCTCGATGAAAACGGAATTAACTTTTTACGATTATTAGTCGAAAACAAACGCCTTCAAATAATTCCAGAGATAAGTTTGTTTTATGAGGAACTCAAGGCTGAAGCAGAAGGCTCCATTGAAGCGGAGTTAATTATGGCAGAAAAGCCAAGTAAAAAAACAGTAGATGATTTATTAAAGAGTTTAGAAAAAAAGTTTAATAAAAAAATTGAGGGAAAAATAGTGATAGATAAAAATATTATAGGTGGCACCAAAATTATTGTTGGCGACTCAGTAATAGACGCATCTGTTAAATCACAATTGGATAATCTAGCTTTTACATTAAAAGCATAAACCAGGAGATATTTAATGCAGTTATCAACATCAGAAATTAGTGAATTAATTAAAAGTAGGATAAAGAATTTTTCTACTGCCTCTGAAGCTAGAACACAAGGAACGGTAGTTTCTGTAACAGATGGTATTGTTCGAATTCATGGCCTTTCAAATGTTATGTCTGGCGAAATGATTGAATTTCCAGGCAATACATATGGACTAGCATTAAACCTTGAGAGAGACTCAGTTGGTGCAGTTGTTTTAGGTGACTATGAGAGTATTACTGAGGGTGATACATGTAAATGTACAGGTAAAATTTTAGAAGTACCTGTTGGTCCAGAACTCTTGGGTAGGGTTGTTGATGCCCTTGGTGTTCCTATTGATGGAAAGGGTCCAGTTAAAACAAAAGCGACAGATAAGATTGAAAAAGTTGCACCAGGTGTGATTGATAGGCAATCAGTCTCGCAACCAGTTCAAACAGGTCTTAAGTCAGTTGACTCAATGGTGCCAATTGGAAGAGGTCAACGAGAATTAATTATTGGCGATCGTCAAACTGGAAAAACAGCGGTTGCAGTAGACGCAATTATTAATCAAAAAGGTCAGAACATGAAATGTGTTTATGTTGCGATAGGCCAAAAAGCTTCCACGATTATGAACGTTGTTAAAAAGCTTGAGGAATACGGAGCGATGGAGTACACAACAGTAGTCAGTGCTTCTGCCTCAGATTCGGCTGCACTTCAGTTCTTAGCACCATATGCTGGTTGTACGATGGGAGAATATTACCGTGACCGCGGTGAAGATGCCCTGATTGTTTACGATGACTTAACTAAGCAAGCCATTGCTTATAGACAAATTTCATTATTATTAAGAAGGCCACCGGGTCGTGAGGCTTATCCTGGAGATGTTTTCTATATTCATTCTAGACTGTTAGAAAGAGCTGCTCGAGTTAATGCTGAATATGTTGAAAAATTTACCAAAGGAAAAGTAAAAGGAAAGACTGGATCATTAACTGCTTTACCTGTCATTGAAACAGCTGCTGGAGACGTTTCTGCTTTTGTTCCAACAAACGTTATTTCAATTACAGATGGACAAATATTCTTAGAAAGTGATTTATTCAATGCAGGGATTAGGCCTGCTATTAATGCCGGGATATCAGTATCTCGAGTGGGTGGGGCTGCTCAAACTAAAGTTATTAAAAAACTCGGCGGAGGCGTTCGACTTGCTCTAGCTCAATATAGAGAGCTTGCGGCATTTGCTCAATTTGCTTCTGATTTAGATGAAGCAACAAGAAAACAACTTGATCGTGGTCGAATGTTTACTGAGTTAATGAAACAAGCACAGTATGCTCCTTTATCAGTTTCAAACATGGCGGTAACTCTTCTAGCAGCTAATAATGGCTACTTTGATGACGTACCAACAGAAAAAGTTTTAACATTTGAAAGCGGTCTTCATGGATTCATGTCTTCAAAATACAAAGCTGTCATGGACGATATAGAAAAGACATTATCATTAAGTGAAGATAATGAAAAGAAAGTAGTAAAAGCTATTGAAGATTATAAAGCTACTAATACATATTAAATTTATAGGGTTTTTTTAAGATGGCAGGAAGTAAGGAAATACGAACAAAGATCAAAAGTGTTGAAAACACTCGAAAGATCACTAAAGCTATGGAAATGGTGGCTGCATCAAAAATGCGTAAAGCACAAGACCGTATGACATCAGCAAGACCTTATGCAGAAAAAATTAGGACTGTCGCAGCTCATCTGTCTCATGCCCAGTCTGAATACAAACATCCTTTTTTAATTGAGCGAGATAATGTTAAAAATATTGGCATCATAATTGTAACGTCAGATAAAGGGTTATGTGGTGGTTTAAATACAAATGTATTGCGATCATCTATTTCTCAAATTAAAGATTGGGAAAAAGAAGGTAAAAAAGTTCAAGTATGTGCAATCGGTAATAAAGCTATAACATTTATGAGTAGAGTTGGCGCTAGTATTAAATCTCAAGTTTCAGGCATGGGAGATACACCTCATATGGAAGATTTATTGGGTGCTGTGAAAGTAATGTTAGATAGTTATACAGAGGGCGAAATAGACCAACTTCATATTTGTTATACAAAATTTATAAATACAATGAAACAAGAACCTAATATGGAGCAATTATTACCATTATCAGGTGATAAGACAGAAACCCCAGAAACAACTTGGGATTATATTTATGAACCTGATGCAACTGTAGTAATCGATGCTCTTTTATCGAGATATATCGAAACTCTTATCTATCATGGGGTTGCAGAAAATATGGCTTCGGAACAATCATCTAGAATGGTTGCAATGAAAGCGGCATCAGATAACGCAGGTAATGTAATTGATGAATTAACCCTTATTTATAATAAGGCAAGGCAAGCAGCAATCACTAAAGAAATATCTGAGATAGTTGGCGGTGCAGCAGCTGTTTCATAAAACATTAATTAACTTTAAATATAAATAAAGTAAGGATAAATTAAATGAGTACCAAACAAATTGGAAAAGTAGTTCAGTGTATCGGGGCTGTTGTTGATGTGGAATTTCCACGCGATCAACTGCCTAAGGTTTATGATGCATTAATTATAGATGATAAAGATTCCACAGCAGAAAAAGGCTTAACTTTAGAGGTTCAGCAACAATTAGGAGATGGTGTAGTTAGAGCTATTGCAATGGGTTCTTCGGATGGATTATCAAGGGGTACTCAATTTGCATCGACAGGTGCTCCAATTCAAGTGCCTGTTGGAGAGGGTACTTTAGGAAGAATTATGGATGTTTTAGGACGCCCAATTGATGAGGTTGGAAAAATAGATTCAAAAGAATTTAGATCAATCCATCAAAAAGCTCCGGAATTTAATGATTTATCTCCTTCAATTGAATTACTTGAAACAGGCATTAAGGTGATTGATTTAATGTGTCCTTTTGCAAAAGGCGGAAAGGTCGGATTGTTTGGGGGTGCTGGTGTCGGTAAAACAGTTAATATGCTTGAGCTAATTAATAACATCGCTAAACAGCATTCGGGTTTATCAGTTTTTGCAGGCGTTGGTGAAAGAACTCGCGAAGGAAACGACTTTTATCATGAGATGGCAGAAGCAGGTGTAATTCAATTAGAAAATATGAAAGATTCCAAAGTTGCCATGGTATTTGGTCAAATGAATGAGCCTCCTGGAAATAGATTAAGGGTAGCACTTTCAGGTCTTACAATGGCGGAGAAATTCCGTGATGAAGGAAGGGATGTTTTATTCTTTGTAGACAATATTTATCGATATACATTGGCAGGAACAGAAGTTTCTGCATTGTTAGGTAGAATGCCGTCAGCTGTTGGTTATCAACCTACTCTTGCAGACGAAATGGGTAAACTTCAAGAAAGAATTACATCTACAAAAACTGGGTCAATTACTTCAATCCAAGCGGTTTATGTGCCTGCAGATGATTTAACAGATCCTTCACCTGCTACCACATTCCAACACTTAGATTCAACGGTTGTGTTATCTAGAGATATCGCATCTTTAGGTATTTATCCTGCAGTAGATCCTCTTGATTCAACTTCAAGACAGTTAGATCCACAAATTGTTGGTGAGGAACACTACGCTGTAGCAAGAGCTGTCCAATCAACATTACAAAAATATAAAGAATTAAGGGATATTATTGCGATTCTAGGAATGGACGAGCTTGCACCTGAAGATAAATTAGCTGTGGGTCGAGCAAGAAAAATACAGAGATTTTTATCACAACCTTTCCATGTAGCTGAAGTATTCACAGGCTCACCTGGTAAATATGTTTCACTTAAAGATACCATTAAAGGCTTTAAAGCAATTGTTGATGGAGAGTATGACGATCTTCCAGAACAAGCTTTTTATATGGTAGGGAGTATTGAAGAAGCTGTTGAAAAAGCTAAAACAGTATCATAATTAAGCAAAGGTAAAATGGTTAATACAATTCAAATCGATGTAGTAAGTGCAGAGGAATCTATTCTTTCCGAAGAAGCTGAGTTTGTTGTGGCTCCTGCAAAAATGGGTGAGGTAGGAATATATCCTAACCATGCATCAATGATTACATTGTTAAAAGCAGGCTCGGTTCGAATTAAAAAGCTAAATAGATCTGATGAAGATTTAATTTATATTTCAGGCGGTATTTTAGAAGTGCAACCTGGCAAGATAACTATTTTATCTGACACCGCTATTCGTGGAAAAGACTTAGATGAGACAAAAGCTCAAGCTGCAAAAAAAGCAGCTGAAGAATCGTTAAAGAAAAAAGATAGTAATATTGATTATGCAATGGCAGAGGCTGAACTAGCAGAAGCTGTTGCACAAATTCAGGCGATTGCTAAATTGAGAAAGAAGTAATCCCTTCATTATGAAATGAAAAAAACAGCTAAGGCTGTTTTTTTTGTTTATACTCTTTAAAAAAAAGGAAATATTAATGACTTTAAGTGTGGTTATTTTAGCTGCTGGAAAAGGTACTAGAATGTTTTCCGATAAGCCTAAGGTATTGCATAAGTTATCAAATCAGCCTTTACTTCAATATGTTATTAACACCGTAAAACAACTTAAGCCTCTTAATATAAATGTGGTTGTTGGTTATAAGTCTGAGGAAATCAAAAAAGAATTTCCGAAAGATGATGTCAATTGGGTAAATCAAACAGAACAACTTGGAACAGGCCATGCTGTAAAATCAGCTACTTCATTTTTTAAAGGTTCTCAGATAATCGTTTTGTATGGAGATGTTCCTTTAGTTAATATAGATGATTTACAAAAACTAATAAAAATATCAGAAGGTGGTTTAGGAATACTTACCTTTAGTAAAGAATTTCCTAAAGGATATGGAAGAATCAAAAGATTAAAAGATGAGGTTATAGGAATAATAGAGGAAAAAGATTGTTCGGAATCTGAAAAAAAAATTAATGAAATAAATACAGGTATCATGTGCATTGATTCCGATAAACTAAAAAAATGGTTGCCTCAAATCAAAAATAATAATTCTCAAAAAGAGTATTATTTAACTGATATAGTAGATTTAGCAAAAAGGGATAATGTAAAAATTCATACTTATGAGGCTAAAAATGAAATTACAATTTCAGGTATTAATTCTAAAGTTGAATTGATAGCTATGGAAAAAATGATTAAACAAAAAAAAAATGATGATCTTATTGAACAAGGTGTGAACATAGTAGACCCCCTAAGAACAGAAATAAGAGGAACACTAAATTGTGGTTCAGACGTTGAGATTGACGTTGGTTGCATTTTTGAGGGAGATGTAAAGCTTGGTAATAATGTAAAAATTGGAGCTTATTCTCATATAATACAAAGCTCTATTTTTGATAATACAAACGTCAAACCCTATTCACATATTGAATCATCAGAAGTTGGAGATAATAATAATATTGGCCCTTATGCAAGGCTAAGACCAGGCGCTAAAACAAAAGAAAATGTAAATATAGGTAATTTTGTAGAAATAAAAAATTCAAAAATCGGAAGAGGTACAAAAATAAATCATCTGAGTTATGTTGGTGACAGCGAGGTAGGTGAAAACGTCAATATTGGTGCAGGTTGCATCACTTGTAATTATGATGGAGTAAATAAGCATAAAACAGTTATTGAAAATGATGTTTTTGTTGGTTCAAATTCACAGTTGGTAGCACCATTAAAAATAAGTGCGGGATCGACTATTGGCGCGGGCTCAACAATTACTAAAGACACTCCTGCAAATCAATTATCTTTATCCCGCTCAAAACAAACAAGCATCCCAAGTTGGGAAAGACCTAAGAAGAAATAAATATGTGTGGAATTGTTGCAGGTATTTCAAACAAAAACGTATTGCCAAAACTCATTGAAGGTTTAGAACAATTAGAGTATCGAGGCTATGATTCTGCAGGAGTTGCAATTCTTAATGGATCAATAAAGCGGGTTCGATCTACAGGCAGAGTATCGTCAATAAAGAAAAAAGTTAATAAATCAAATTTAGATGGATTAATAGGAATTGGTCATACAAGGTGGGCAACACATGGAGGAGTAACGGAAGAAAATGCTCATCCTCACGTCTCTAATAAAATTGCCATAGTTCATAACGGAATCATTGAAAATCATGAACAACAATGTACCCGTCTAAAAAAACTGGGATATAAGTTTAAATCAGAAACAGATACTGAAGTAATCGCCCATTTAATCGACCACTACTATAAAAATCATAATTTACTCAAATCAACACAGCTTGCAACCAGAGATCTTTTGGGGGCATATGCAATTGCAGTTATTTCTACTGATAATAAAGATGAAATAATATGCGCTCGTTTAGGTTGTCCACTAATCATTGGTCAGGGGAAATCTGAATATTATGCAGCTTCTGATTTAAGTGCATTAATTGGTATAACAAAAAAAGTTATTTATCTAAAAGATGGGGATTTTGCAAAATTAAATAAAGATAGTTTAGAAATTTTCAATCTTAATTTAAAGAAAGTATCGCGAAAAATTAATGAAAGCAAAGTTAAAAAGTCGTCGATGGATTTGGGGCCTCATGAACATTTTATGCAAAAAGAAATTTATGAACAACCAAGAGCAATTGGAGATACTATTGAGGCAGTTCTTGATAACAATAAATTTGAAAGTACTTTATTTGGCAAGTCAGCAAAAGATGTACTAAAAAATGTTGATAGCATATTAATCCTTGCTGCAGGTACAAGTTATTATGCTGGGCTTACAGCGAAATATTGGTTAGAAGATGTAGCAAAAATTCCAACCTCAGTAGAAATATCTAGTGAGTATCGATATAGAAAATCGGTTCCAAACAAAAATCAATTAGTAATTACTATTTCTCAATCTGGAGAAACTCTTGATACGATTGAAGCGCTTAAACATGCTAAAAAGATGGGGCATAAAAAAACATTGGCAATTTGTAATGTACAAGAGAGCGCGATAGCTCGTGCATCTAAATTAATCTTTTACACACGAGCTGGTATTGAAATTGGTGTTGCCTCAACTAAAGCATTTACAACACAGTTAGTATCACTATTTATTCTAACAATTACCTTAGCTAAGAATAAAAAACTTATTAGTAAAAAGTTAGAAATAAAATATCTAAATGACTTAAGAGGAATAGTCGGGGGGGTTCAAACTGCTTTAAATTTAGAACCTCAAATTAAGCAATGGGTAAAACATTTTTCAAATAAAGACCATGCATTATTTTTAGGGAGAGGCGTTCACTATCCAATCGCATTGGAAGGATCATTGAAATTGAAAGAAATATCTTATATTCACGCAGAAGCTTATCCTGCAGGTGAGTTGAAACATGGGCCATTAGCACTAGTAGATAAAAATATGCCTGTCGTTGTTATAGCGCCTAATGATGCTTTGTTAGAAAAAGTAAAATCTAATATGCAAGAGGTAAAAGCTAGGGGTGGTTTGTTATTTGTATTTGCCGATGCAGATAGTCATTTTGTTGAAACAAAAGGAATCAAAGTAATTAGAGCACCGCGACATACCGGAATTTTATCTCCAATTGTTCATGCCATCCCAGTTCAATTGCTTGCCTATCATGTTGCTTTGAGAAAAGGAACGGATGTAGATAAACCAAGAAATTTAGCTAAGTCAGTTACTGTTGAATAATAGGGTGACGAATTAAAAAATGAGATCTCAGTGAACTCTACCTCAATTGAAACTTCGCAAGAGTTAGAAGTCAGAAATGCTTGGGAAGAATTTGTAAAACACTTTAAGTTAATTTTTTATAACAATCTTTCAAAGAAAGATCTCACTATGTCGTTTTCTTGGGAACTAGAATATAAGGCAATTGGAGAAATAGGAGGGAGACTCTTAGAAGATTTTTTTGTAAGCAAACTAGAAGAGGAGAATGATAAGCAAGATTTTATAATCTTTGAACCCGTTCATGCTAGAGCATTGGGTGATGTTAAATGCATATTTAAGCATTATCAAAAAGAATTTATTTTTTATATAGATATTAAATGTAATTACCTTCGAATGAGGGAAAGAACTTTTGAGTATTACCAAAAAAAAGGAATCAAAAAAAAGAAACCTGGTCAATCACATCCAAACATTATGTCGGTTGAAAAATTAAAAACTTTTGTTGAAGACGAAGAACATATAAATTCAGACATTGCCATGCTGTTTATAAAATATGATATAGACAAAACAAACCAAAGTTTCGAATTTAAGATAGATCCGCAACTTGAACAAAAATGTTTATTTCTTTTAAGAGATGTAGGCGATGATTATTTTGATGTGGGGAACCTTGGTAAAGGGCAGGTGCAAATGTCAAAGTTAGACAGACTAGAGTTTATAACTCGAGGAAAGAGAGAGTTCCTAGATATTGTTTTACAAAAAAGGCAAAAAGATAGAATAAAAAGACCAACAAAAATATAAAGATGACCTACAAGTATAATAAAACATTAGATGCTTTTATTCGTCACTCGAAAACACTCAGAGACGGTTGAGTAGTCTAAATATATATTCTGTAAAAATTTTAGTCTTCTACTTTTTGATTAGCTTCGTATTCCTTAAGTTTTTCTTTGTATTCCTCCATTGATAAATCATGCCAACCTAAACATTTACCATTAGGGCTTCTTCCGCATCCACAATCCATATCTAACCTCTCTTGTGTATAAAGCTTTATAATAAATAAAAAAAATGAATTACCATTAAATGAGAATTATTCTCAATAATTTAAAAAAGAATTAAAAAATGAAAATATATATACAAAGATTCATGAATCTTTACTTTATAGCCCTTTTGTCTTTATTTGGTTTTTATGCATTTAATTACTACCAGATATCAAATATGGAAGGGTGGGAAATGTTTGAGAAATACGCTACTGAAAATGAAAAAGAGATGAAAGAGAATTTAGCAGATCAAATGTTAGAGGCTAATGAGAATTCAGATCAACAAGAAGTAGAAAGATTAGGTAAGGAATATAAAAATATATATATTGAAGTTAGAAATAAAGCAAAGAATGAATTTTGGGAACACAAAAAAAATAATTGGAAAGTAGCAGGTTTACTTATCAGTTTTTTGTTTGTAATTAATTATTTGTTATCTGGGAGAGTCACCCTGTTTCACAATAGTAGGAGCTAAAAATACACGTGTATGTTTATTTGAATTTTATTATAGCGAACTTTTAATAATACAGTAAAAAAACAGTATGTAGTAATTTTTTAAAAAAAAATACTATATATTGTGTTTTTGTTAGTTATTAAGAGTAAACTTTATTCAGTTTAAAGAGATGAAAGTTTAAACTATTTTTAAATTACAGGAGAAATGATATGGATGTATTAGCTACAATTAGAAAATGGGCAGGGGGACTTGCGGAAACAGTTGTAAGTCTGATGGCGCTTGCCATTGTGCTTCAAATCCTTATGGGTACTTCAAACGTACCTTTTCTTGGTCAAACCGATGTAATTGGAAATGTTTCAGGAATATTAGCTCAATTAGGAAGCGAAGGTCTTATTGGCCTAGTAGCTTTATGGGTATTATATTCAATCTGGAAATCTCGTAAGTAAGGAAATATTTAGTTAAAAAAAAGAGGCCTTTAGGCCTCTTTTTTAATAAAACTTTTTCATTAATAGTGTGCCAATCGTAATACCTACAATGGCAATTAGTAGAGCCAAATAATAATTAAAACCTGTTTTTAATAAATAGCTAAATAAGAATAGAAAAGGTATTACAGGCAAAATATACATGGTTGTTTCTTGAATAAGAGCGGCAACTAAAGTTTTATTTTTGGATTCTTCCCAAATCAAAGTAAAAGAAACAAAAAAAATAATAGGCATAGCCAAAAGGATAGCTGCCAATGTTGTATTTTTTTTACTTAATTCAGTTGCACCTATAATAACAACCAAAGCGATGATAATTTTTAATAAATAAAACATAAATTACCTGACTACAAAACACCGAATAAATTCAGATTTACAATAGATCAATTCCAAATCTTTTTAGAATAATTACATATATTAAAAATAAAACGATCGTAAAACTTATGGATATTAATATTGCTGGCAAAAAGGACCAATGCTTTAACACCCAAGGAAAAAAAAGAAACATAGGTAAAGTTGGTAAAACATACCAAAAGGTATAGTAAGAATGGTTTGCAATTTTTTCTGTAGATTGATTTTCATAAAATAACCAAAATAGTACAGTTAATGTCACAATTGGTAAGGCACTTGTAAGTGCTCCTATTTTGTCTGAAAGTTTTGCAAGTTCAGATATAAGCACAATCAATGCTGCAGTTAATAAATACTTAAAAATGATAAAGGTCATATATATAATTTTAAACTAAATCTAAAATGAAAGTGACTTAAATAGTCTTAAGGTAAATAAAGTAGGTTAAAATAATATCTTTATGTATGATAAAAAATAATTATGCGCCCACCAATCCTTTCAAAATATCCAGTTGACAAAATAATAAGTAATTTCAAGTCATCAAAAGAAAAAGAAATGTGGATTGTAAGGTTTATTCCACAACTCTTAAATAAACAAAAGATAAATGCGAATGCGATATCTGTTATGAAGAGAATAAGTTTATTGAGACTTGAGCCTCTAACAAATCAAGAGACAGATAAAATTAAAAAATTAATGATAGAAATTGGTCGGGATGATATTAAATGTGTTCGACAAACTGAATCAAAGCAGAAAAATGTTTTAATATTTTGCGGGCATGATGATGCTCCTGAGTCAATAGATGGAATAGAAAGATATATTTATAGAATTATTCCTAATGCAAAATTAAAATTTGGTGTGGCTGATATGAATAGGGATAGATGCTGCATAGTGAAAGAAAAATATTGGAAATCTGACAAAAAAAGACCAACGGGCGTTTATTCTTTAGCAGATCTTGCTGCCATAGACTGACTTCCTTTTTTATTTTTACTTTTGATTCTTTTTTGAGCATTAGAGCTATTTTTTAAACTTTTTGTTGATTTTATAAAAGGCCTTTTCTTACCGCTTCGCTTTTTTTTCTTTTTTAAAATATCTGGAGTTATTTTAGTTGGCTCCATACCTAAGACAGTTTTAATTTCTATCTTTAACTTTGTAAACCGCTCAATTTTTCTTAGATGCTCCTTATCTGTTTCATTAACTAAACTAATAGCATAGCCATTTTTGTCTGCACGACCTGTTCTCCCTATGCGATGAACGTAATCTTCTGCAAAACGTGGTAAATCATAATTGAAAACATGGGTAATATATTTAACGTCAATACCTCTTGAAGCAAGATCGGTAGCAACTAAAACTTTGATTCCATTTTTTTTAAATCGATTAATTGTCCTTGTTCTACTATTTTGTGTCATATCACCATGTAAAGAGGAAGCTTTTATGTTTTTATGATAAAGATCGTCTGATAATTTATCGGCTAACCTTTTTGTCGCAGTAAAGATAATTGCTTGATTAACATTATCCTGTAATAAAAAATAATGTAATAAATCCATTTTATGTGCTTGATTATCAACGAAATAGATTGATTGCTGTATATTTTGATGACCCAACATCTCTGGCTCTATAGTTATTTTTGTGGGGGACTTAAGAAATTCCTCTGCTATTTTAGTAATTTCATGATCAAGTGTGGCTGAGAACATGAGCATCTGTTGTTTCTTATTCGTTGCGTTGTAAATTTTTCTAATATCGGGCACAAATCCCATATCAAGCATTTTGTCTGCTTCATCAAGAACCATAATTTCAGTATCTTTAAAATTTATTTTTCTCTGCTTGAATAAATCGAGAAGCCTTCCTGGAGTTGCAATTAAAATATCAATAGGTTTGGATAAAAATTTATTTTGTAATTGATATGACATGCCTCCAGTAACTGTGACAGAAAATAATTTTAAATAACGAGAATAGATTTTTATGCTATCTGTTATTTGAGCTGCTAACTCTCTTGTCGGAGAAACAATTAATACTTTTGGCCCCTTAACCTTTTTTTTATTAGCGACTAAATGATTTAATATAGGTAGGACAAATGCTGCTGTCTTTCCTGTGCCTGTTTGTGAACTTGCTAATATATGTTCTTTTTTTAAAATATGAGGGATTGATTTTTTTTGAATAGCTGTAGGTTCTTTATAACCTGCATCTTGGACTGCTCTGAGTATTTCAGGCGAAAGATTAAGAGTTTTGAATGTCAAAGAATTATCCTTGGTTTGTGTCTATGAGAAGATTAGACCTAATAATAATTATAGATAATCTTTACGAGAGCGCAGTATATAGGTAATTATAAATAATGTAAATTTTAGTAATAAATAAAGCCTGTCAGGATTCTGGTTTTAGCTGTAACTTTGTATCAACTTATTTTTATCTTTTAGAGATAATGATTTGATCCTATGTTCCTCTTTACTTGCTTGACTTCTATTCGAAAAAGAAGATTTATAAACTAATTTAAATGGACCACGATGGAAAGTATATTTTGCACCTTTACTTGTACCGTGCTCATTTATTCTTCGTTCAACATCTTTTGTAATGCCTGTATATAAAGAATTATCTGAACACTTTAGTATGTAAACAAACCACTTATTTTTTGCTAATCGAGATAGTTCAGCTAAAGTTTCAAGTCCACTGACGTTATAATTTGCCATTTTCTACCAGCTTAAAACTGCTCGAAATCTGATATTGTTATTTCGGATTTTCTTGATTGCATGATTAATTTCATCAAACTTAAAATGTTCAACAATAGGTTTGATATTATATTTCACACAAAAATCTAGCATTTTTTTTATATTTTTTGGACTGCCTACTGGTGAACCTGATATAGATCGTCTTCCAGTCATTAGATTAAATACAGATGATTTTATAGGCTCTACAATTGCTCCTACAAAATGAAGCCTGCCCCTTGGTTTTAAAATATTTAGGTATAAATCCCAATTTAAATTTACATTGACAGTAGTTATCAATAAATCAAACTTAGTATCCATATTTTTTAAAAATGACAAGTCATTGGATGTCATTATCTCATCTGCACCAAGACTTTTAAGGAGTATATTTTTATTATCTGAACTAGTAAAAGCTGTTACATGGCAGCCTAATGCTTTATAGAACTGAACAGCTAAATGACCAAGCCCCCCTATTCCAATAATGCCCACTTTATGAATTTTATTAATTCCAAATTCGACAATGGGAGTGAATACGGTTATGCCGCCGCATAATAAAGGACCTGCATCTTTATGATTTAATTTTTTTGGTATAGGTATAACACTAATTTCTTCAGCAACAACTTCCTCTGCAAATCCACCAAATTGACTAAAGATCGTTTTTTTAGTTTGACTACAAAAGTTATGATCACCTGCTGCACAATGTTCACAATTATTACAATACCCTGAATGCCAACCAAGACCTACAATGTCTCCAAGTTCATGTTGATTGGTGTTAGAGCCAATCTCAATTATTTTCCCAATTACCTCATGGCCTGCGACCAAAGGATAAGAAGATTTTCCCCAGCTATTATCAATTGCACTAATATCACTATGGCATACGCCACAGGATAGAACTTTTATACGAACTTGGTTTTGTTTAAGCGGTTTTGGAGCGTATTCGTAAATTTTCAGAGGTTCTTTTGCATTAAATGCAGCGTAAGCTTTTACCATCAGTGTGTACCCTTATATAAAAATCCAAAAATTGATTTTACTTATAAAATAGATTTTTTAATTTCATCAGTATATCCAGGAAAATAATGTTGAATTTCTTCAAGTTTAAATTGCTTTAATATTGATTGGTTTGATTCTCTTTTTAATAAAAACTCAAAAGATTTAGTAATAAGCTTTATTTTGTCTATCTTCCCATTAGTAATAATTTGGTGAAAATTATCCGTTAACAAAACATCGTGTTCAGTTGTAGAATCTTGATTAACTGTTACTTTAAAAGAATCCTTATTAATTGAGACAACCTTAATCATATTTATTGGGATTGGCAATCTCCTGAAAATGTTTCTATATATTGTCCAAAGCCTTTATTACCACTGATAAAATCAGTAACAGTATTTTTTTTATGATTTATTTCTAAATTACGAATATTTAAAAAGTTTGATTTGCACTGAATAAATTCTTCATTCCATGAACAATCAATATTATTCAAATCTTGTAAGGATCCATCAACAAAATTAAATGTGAGCGTTTTTACTTCTTCCTTTTTTCCTGAAGAACCCACCAATTCGAATGTAGCCATGCCCTTACACTTAAAACTTACAGTTTTATTTATTGCAAAAGCAAAATTTAAAGTTAAAAAGCATAGAATTAAGGTAAGTAAATATTTATTTTTCATTGTGTAAGTATCCTTAAACATTTTGGAAATTCTGTAGTTCCTATCTGAAAGCCAAGCTCTTCGCATTTTTTCCTGGCAGCACTACCAGATAACCTTTTAACTGATTTCCCCTCAATAGTTATTTCATCAGATGAGCGATTAGCAAAGTTACATTGATAACTAATGATATCTTGTAATATTAAATCATCGCCTGAATTATTAATACTATTTTGGTCAAGACCACCATATTTCGAACAAGCTCTCATCATTTCTGAAGTAACGATTCCATCCCCACTAAAATAAGCATCGACAGTGAGCCCAGTATAATTATTATGAGGAGCTGGCAATTGTTCTTTTTTTGCTGTTGAACAACCTAAGGTAAATATTATCAATACTGAAATGTATAACCGATGGCTAGGCTTCATTTTTTATTTTTTATGCCACTCAGGCAGATCCATCCATCATTTTTTAAAGTTTTTTCAAATTTAAACCAAGGCGAATAAATTTGTTTAATTTGGTCTTCTTGTGAATCAAGTATACCTGATAATGCAATCTTCCCTGACGGTTTACAATAACTTGCTAACAGTGGGGCTAAAACTTTTAACGCGCTTGATAAAATATTTGCAATTATTAAATCAGCTTGAAATTTGAAATTTTCATCTGTGTTAATCCAATCAATTGAACATTTATTCAATGCACTATTTTCTTTGCTAGCAGTAATTGCTTGTGAATCTATATCAACGCCTAGTACTTTTTTTGCTCCAAGCTTATGAGCAGCTATTGCTAAAATGCCTGAGCCACAACCATAATCTATGACTTGAGAATTTTTTGTAACGTTATCGATAAGCCATTCCATACAAAGATGGGTCGTTGGATGTGCGCCAGTACCAAATGCTAATCCTGGATCGAGGGTAATATTAATAAGATTAGTATTTTTGGAGTCGTGCCAAGTTGGAATAATATTAATTTTATTTTTAATAAGAATGGGTTTGAATTGAGATTGTGATAATTTTACCCAATCAGTTTCGGATACTGAGGATGTGCTAAATTCAAAATTAATATCTTTAAAATTTGAAGTTAATTTTTGCTGAACTTGATTAATATCAATAGATTGATCAAATAATGCTTGAACTTTGTTGTTTACCCAAAATTTATTTGGGCCGTTATGAGGTTCCCCGAATATAAATTCTTCATCAACTTTATTCAGGTTTCTATCTTGAATATATACGGATATAGCGCCGTTTTTGTTTAATTCTTCACTTAATAAATCAATATCTTTTTCTTCAGCAAAAAAAGTAAGATTTGTCCATGCCATACTTCTAGGATTTATTTTTTAACTTGTTTTCAAGATAATGAATATTGACTCCTCCATCCATGAAGCTAAGGTCGCTCATAAGATCTTTATGAAGAGGAACGTTTGTTTTGATTCCCTCAATAACAATTTCAGATAAAGCAATATCCATCCTTGCAAGAGCTTTTTCTCGTGATTCACCATAGGTAATTAATTTTCCAACCATTGAATCATAGTTCGATGGTACTTTATATCCCCCGTAAGCATGAGTATCAATTCTTACTCCTGGACCTCCTGGAAGATGAAATCTCGTTATAGTTCCTGGCGAAGGCATAAAGTTATAGGGATCTTCTGCATTAAGTCTACATTCTATAGCATGACCTTTATATTTGATGTCTTTTTGACGAAATGAAAGTTTCTCTCCAAAAGCAATTTTTATTTGCTCTTGGACTAAGTCGATATCAGTAATAAGCTCAGTCACAGTATGTTCAACTTGAAGTCTTGTATTCATTTCGATGAAATAAAATTCACCATTTTCATACAAAAATTCAAAGGTCCCTGCCCCACGATAATTTATTTTTTCGCAAGCTGATGCACACCTTGCACCAACCTTATTCATTTGTCTTTCACTTATACCTGGTGCAGGCGCCTCTTCAATAATTTTTTGGTGCCGTCTTTGTAAAGAGCAGTCTCTTGTGCCAAGGTGTATAGCTTTTTTGTGTGAGTCAGCAAGTACTTGAAACTCAATATGTCTTGGTTTTTCAAGAAATTTTTCCATATACACCACTGGATTACCAAAAGCTACTTGTGCTTCATTTTTTGTCATAACTACTGAGTTGAGCAATGCTGCCTCAGTATGAACGACACGCATTCCTCTACCTCCTCCTCCTCCAGCAGCTTTAATGATGACAGGGTAACCAATTTTTTTTGCGATTTTTTTGATTTCATCATTGTCATCAGGAATAGCACCATCAGATCCTGGAACACAAGGTACACCTGTTTTATTCATTGCCTCTTTAGCGCTTACTTTATCACCCATAAGTCGAATTGTTTCAGGCCTTGGGCCAATAAAGGTAAAGCCGCTTTTTTCAACACGTTCAGCAAAGTCTGCATTTTCTGAAAGAAAACCATAGCCTGGATGAATAGCCTGTGCATCAGTTACCTCTGCTGCACTAATTATGGCTGGAATATTTAAATAACTTAAATTAGATGGAGCGGGACCGATACACACCGATTCATCTGAAAGTTTTACATATTTAGCTTCAGCATCTGCTTCAGAATAAACCGCAACCGTTTTAATTCCCATAGCTCTACAAGCTCTTAAGATTCTAAGGGCTATCTCACCCCGATTAGCAATTAAGATTTTATCAAACATGTATTTAATTAATTTCGAAAAGAGGCTGTCCGAATTCAACAGGTTGGCCATTTTCAATTAATATTTTTGAAATAGTTCCTTCTTTATCAGAATCAATTTCATTAAGAATCTTCATGGCCTCAATAATACATAAAGTATCACCTTTTTTAACCGAAGACCCAATATCAATAAAAGGTGCTGAATCTGGTGAAGCAGCTCTATAGAAAGTTCCGACCATTGGGGAGGTGATCACATTTTTACTTTCTGTTGCTTTTTCTTTAGGTGCAGCATCATCTTGTTTGGCAGTAGTATGTTTTTCCTTAGTTGCCTCAATAGGTTGCTGAACATAGTTTATAGGAGCTACCGCAGGCTGAAGATTATTTTGCCGACTAATTTTTACTTTTTCTTCCCCCTCTGTAAGTTCAAGCTCAGAAATGTCCGATGCTTCCACTAAATCGATCAGAGTTTTTAACTTTCTTAAATCCATTTTATATTTACCTCAGTTTTATTTAGATTGATTTATAAAATTCAATGCTGCTATGTAGCCCTCAGGGCCCAATCCACTTATAACGCCAATTGCTACATCAGAAAAAAATGAATTTTTTCTAAAATCCTCTCTTGCAAATACATTTGAGAGGTGTACTTCAATAAATTTGATATCTTTTGCAACAAGACTATCTCTAATTGCTACAGAGCTATGAGTGAAGGCGGCAGGATTTATTATCGTGAAATTAGTTGATAATGATTGTATTTTATTAACGATGTCAGATTCGCTGTTACTTTGAAAAAATTCAATATCCATATTTAATTCTTTAGCCCTTTTTGCGAGCGAGTCATTAATATTTTTAAGAGACATTTTTCCATAGTGCTCAGGTTCCCTTGTACCCAGTAAGTTTAAATTAGGGCCATGAATAACACTAATTGCTGTTTTTGACATAAGTTTAGGATTTCAAAAATTATTTACTGAAACGTTATTTTGCCGAATTTAGGCAATTTTGTCTATATTTTAATAGATTTTAAATGAATTTATTGCTTTGGCTGCTGAATAAGTGACTTTAGTGCTTGATTTAACTGGTTTAATTCTAACTTTCCATAAAATATCTTTTCTATTTTTTTGTTTGGATTAATGATTACGCTAAAAGGTAAAATTCCTCTTTCATTTCCAAGAGTTTGTGATAACTCAACCCCTTCATTTTCAGCAATAAGAGATATATAGTTGATGGGAATTTTTTTTGTAAATTTATTTACGGATTCTAAATCATCAATAGCAATAGCAATTGTTTCAATGCCTTTGTTTTTATGTGCAAATTCATTCAGTTCTGGTATCTCCTCACGACATGGTGCACACCACGTTGCCCAAAAATTTATTAATAACCATTTTCCTTCAAAATCAGAAAAAGAGGTTTGCCCCCCTGCATTATTCATTATTTCAGATTTAAACAATCTATCCGTTTGATTATTTGAATCATTATCTATAACCAAATCATTACTGACCCTATCTTTTTTAAAAAAGTATCCAGAAAAACCTGCAAATATGCCTACTATGATAAGCAAGAGTAGAAATTTAATATTTTTATTCATTTGATAGTCCTATTTGTAATATTTTTTTAAATTCTTTTGCATTTTTAAAACCGATAGTTCTTATTTGCCTCATTTCATTGCCTGATGAATTAAAAAATATAATGGCTGGAGGACCGAACAACTCAAATTTCTTCATTAATATTTTATGGTCATCGGTATTATTTGTGACATCAACTTTTAATAGAGTATATTGCTCCATAAGCTTTTTTACTTCAGTATCAGTAAATGTAAATTTTTCAAACTCAAGACATGCAATGCACCAGTCTGCATAAAAATCCAACATGAGAGGTTTTGAGGTATTTGATGTCATGACATTATCTAACTCATCAATCGTGTTAATAGCAATAAATTTAGGTTTGTTTTCTATTGATACCAAATCTTGATCATTCATTAGAATATTTTTTAAAATTATCACATTGGATAAGGAAGAGAGGATGAATCCAATAATTAAAATAATTTTTAAGGACTTAAAATTACTCGAAGTAAAAAATAAATAGTAAATAAAAGTGATTGTTAATAAAGTGTTTAGAAGAAAGAGAAATAGAGTTTCATCAAGCATTGGACGTATTATATAAATAGCCATACCAATAAGAATAAAGCCAATAAGTTTTTTTATCTTTACCATCCAAACACCTGGTTTTGGGAGAAGTCTATTTGCAGAAAAACCTATAAGTAATAAGGGAACGCTCATGCCAATACTCATAATAAACAACGAGAGTGCGCCAAGCAAAATATCATTAGCTTGGCTAATATACAAAATAGCAGCTGCAAGAGGTGGCGCAACGCAAGGGCTCAATATAAGAGATGAAATTAATCCTAAAAAGAAAATATGCCCAAGGCTTTTTTTATTAATTTTATTTAGCCATTTAGATAAAAATATATTTTCTGAAATCTGAAAATGAAACACATCAAACATGGCTAAAGCAAAAATTAAAAACAAAATACTATTGAAAATTAAGAAATAGATATTCTGCAAACTTGATGAAAGGAAACTTCCTGTAATTGATGCTACGACACCAAAAATAACGTAGGTTGCTGATACCCCTGCAACATAGCTTAATGTATATCGGATCGCATGGTCCTTATTGGACGAAACAATAATACTGGATAATATAGGAACCATTGGCAGTACACAGGGAGTGAATGATAGAAGTAGACCTGCTAGAAAAAAACTAGCCAATATAACAATAAAATTTCTATTAGTTAATTTCTCAACAAATGTATCTGTCTCAGATAAATAATTGACATCTGTTTTATTTTTAAGATTAATTACCTTTGTTGAAGGAGGGTAACATAAACCTTTTTCGCTACATCCTTGAAAATCTATTTTAATCTTTGATACCTTCTTAATATTTTCTGTTGCTTCAATAGAAATTATTTTTTCATCATAATAAACTTCTTGCTCTCCAAAAAATTCATCTTCTTTAATTTTGCCTTGGGGGTACGAAATATTTAAATTTACATGTGGGTCCAAGGCGATGTTAATTTTTTGTTTGTAGGTATAGTAACCAGGAGCATTTTTTAAAATTATATCGAACTTGTTTTTTTCATCTTTTGGAAGGAGTGAAAATTGGAAAGCTTTTTCTACCGGTAAAAATGATTCTTTATCATTATAAAAGCTGAACTCTTCATTTGCTTGAACAGAGAAACTGAAAAAAAATAGAATAAATATTAAACTTAAATGTCTTATCATGTTTATTGGATAGTGATTCAAGTTTATAATTATCCGCAAATAGTATAATTACACAATAAATTTAACTACATAATTATTATATGAGAAGAATAATCATCATTTTTTTGATTTTATTACCCGGTCTCGAGTTAGCGGGTATTATTTATTTTTTTAGTTTATATGGTTGGTGGTTTTTTCTATATTTAGTTTCATTAGGTATTCTGGGTTGGCAGCTTATCAAGGAAGAAAAAGCTAATGCCCTGAGTAAGCTCGCGGGTTTAGTTTCAAAAGGGGGTACCCCAGGTGAGGCAATTATGGGGGTCGCTAAAAATTTATTAGCAGGTGTTTTGTTTTTGTTTCCTGGGGTAATTACAGATATATTTGGTCTATTAATTTTATTGCAGGGTGGCAAAGTTTCAACTACTAGAGAGGATCAAACATTCAGATCTAGTGAAAAAGCTCCGGACATAATTGAAGGCGAGTTTCATAGAGAAGATAAAGAAAAATAGTGCCTACATATAAAATTAAAATACAATCCTCAGGTCAAGAGTTTGATGTCAAGCCCAGTCAAACGATTTTGGAAGGTGCAATCGAATCAGGGATTACACTTCCTTATGGGTGTCAAGATGGCGCATGTGGCTCTTGCAAAGGAAAAATTATATCTGGTAAATTTTTCTTAAATGAATATCAATCCTCCGCATTAACCGATTCAGATATACGTGCAGGTAATACACTGTATTGTAAGACAATGGCACAAGAAGACTTAGTCATCGAACCAAATATTCCTGAAGTATATGATCAATATTCTTTAAAAGTTATGCCTGTAAAAGTTGAAAGTTTAACTAGTTTAAATCATGATGTAATGCAGATGTTATTAAGATTACCTGCTAAAGAATCATTTAAATTTAGAGCAGGGCAGTATATTGAGTTCATAATGAACGACGGAAGTCGCAGAGCTTTTTCAATGGCAAATGCTCCTCATGAGTCAATGATTGAATTGCATTTAAGACTCATTGAAGGTGGTAAATTCACAAGTTTTGTTTTTAATGAAATGAAAGAAAAGTCTATTCACAGGATTGAAGGACCTATCGGTCAGTTTTATTTAAGGGATAGTGATAAACCAATTATATTTATCGCTGGTGGAACGGGTTTTGCACCTATCAAATCTATCATTGAAGATATGATATTTAATAAAAACAATAGGAAGATATATTTATATAGGGGCGTGAGATCTAAAGAAGATTTTTACATGAATGACTTAGTTAAAGATTGGATGAAAAAATTAAAGGCATTGTCATATGTCCCTGTTGTTGAAGATGGCCTCCTTGAAAGTGCGAGAAGTGGATATGTTCATCATGCAGTTATGGAAGATTTTAAAAAATTAAATGATGTACAAATATACTGTTGTGGCGCACCTGGGCTTGTAGAGAATGCATTTAAAGACCTTACAAATAATGGTCTTCCTGAAGACCAATTCTTTGCGGATGCTTTTACATTTGCGCCAAAAAAAAACTAAGGGTTTAATTTATGGACTCAGATAATATTAATTTCTTTAAACTTTGAGAATCAATATTTCGAGTGATCAAAACGTTCTTTGAAATTGATTTAATTTGATCTTTTATGGATTTATGATTTACAACAATTTTAATATCTTGCAGCCAACCAATGTCGAAGCCTTTTAATTGATTTAGTAACTGAACCGCGCTGTTCGTACTTGAAATTAACATAAATTTATAATGATATTTCATTAAGTTTTCTTTTAAAGAATTCAAATCGAGATGAACATATTCTCTAATATAGCATTCCCCATAACTAACAATAGCAGCTCTTCGTTCAAGTCCTTGTTTTAAAGTCTCACGCCCGCCTTCTCCACGAATAATCAATATTTTTTCCCCAGCGATATTTTTAAAAACATCCTCTTTTAATAAGTTTTCAGAATCAAATTCTTTTTTAGGGCAGTGGACATTTACTGATAAGTGACATTGAATAAGTTTTTTTGTTGCCGGACCAATACTAGAAAAAATTAAATTTTTTGGAACAACAATTGAAAGAATTTTTAGTCGTTCAAGAAAAAAAATAACGGCATTTGTGCTGATAAAAATAATATGCTGATACTCATTTAGATTTTTTAGGTAAAAGTCAAAAGTTTCATAATTTTTAAGAGGTTTTATTTTAGTTAGTGGGTAATTAAGTACAGAGATGTTGGTATCTTTTAGTTCATTTATTAATTGTGATATTGAACTATTTGGCCTCGTTGAAACAAGAGCAATTTGTTTTTTTTGTTCATTCATTATTTATAGAGTCGATAATATATCTTTAGCTCCTTTTTCAATCAACGCATCACCCAATGCTTCACCTAATTTGTAAAATTCTGATTTTAATCCATTTTTTTCAGCATAAATAATTTCTGATCCGTCAGGTTTTGAAACAAAACCTTTAATCGAGAAATTATCTTCATTGATTGAGGCAAAAGCACCCAAAGGGACTGTGCAACTTCCAGCAAGTTTTCTACTAACGGTTCTTTCTGCTAAAACACATCTTGCAGTATCTTCATCGTTCAAAGGTTTAAGAAACTCTGTCATTATGGCGTTATCCGACAATATTTCAATTCCAAGTGCGCCTTGCCCAACGGCGGGTATGCTTTCAGACGGACAAATATAATTTTTAATTCTATCTTTTAAGTTAAGACGAATCAGACCAGCAGCAGCCAAAATTATTGCTCCATATTGATCATCATCTAATTTTTTCAACCTTGTTTGTAAATTTCCTCTAAGCGGCTTAATAATTAAATGAGGATATTTAGATTTTATTTGACTTTGTCTTCGTAAACTTGATGTACCAACAATCGAACCCTCTGGCATATCTTCTAATCTAGAATATTTGTTCGAGACAAATGCATCTCTGGCATCCTCACGTTTTGATATAGCTGCTAATTTAAATTCTTCGGGAATATCCATTGGAAGATCTTTCATAGAATGAACAGCTAAGTCTGCTTCTCGATTTAATAATGCATACTCAAGTTCTTTAATAAAAAGACCCTTCCCACCAATAGTTGCAAGTGATTTATCCAACAATATATCACCTTGAGTTTTGAACCCTTTGATAGATACTTCTATAGATGAGTGTTTCTTTTGAATGAATGATTTTATAAATTCTGCCTGCCAAATAGCGAGGGGACTTTCTCTGGATGCAATTGTTATTTTTTTTATCATCTCCATTACAATTTTATCACACCACGGTTTAATAGATTAGTCATAAGATTGATGATTTTCATATATAATTCATTGAAAATAATAGAAAAAATACGCATAAATGAAAAAAAGTAAAAAAAATTGGTCGGATAGATTTTCTGAGCCAACAAGCGAAATAGTTAAAAGATTTACTGCTTCAGTAAGTTTTGATAAAAGATTAGCAATGTTTGATATTGCTGGATCTTTAGCGCATGCAGAAATGCTAAAAAAACAAAATATCATTAACTCTAAAGATTTTAATGCTATAAAGAAAGGTCTTAATCAAATTAAGAAAGAAATTATCTCTGATAAATTTCAATGGTCAATTGATTTCGAAGATGTGCACTTGAATATAGAAAAAAGATTGACAGAAATTTCAGGTGAAGCGGGAAAAAAACTGCACACAGGCAGGTCAAGAAATGACCAAGTATCAACAGACATGAGGCTATTTTTAAGGGACGCAACGGATCAATTAGTCATTTTAATTGGAACATTACAGCAGTCGACTATTGCTTTAGCTGAAAAACATATTACAACTATCATGCCAGGTTTAACCCACCTTCAAGTAGCTCAGCCCATAAGTTTTGCACATCATCTTCTTGCTTATTTTGAAATGCTTGAGAGAGATAAGGCAAGATTTATAGATTCAAGAAAAAGAATTAATTCGCTACCTTTAGGGGCGGCTGCACTTGCAGGTACCTCATTTCCAATTAATAGAAAGCTCGTAGCGAAATTATTAAAGTTTGATACAGTGATGGAAAATTCACTTGACGCTGTATCAGATAGAGATTTTTTAATTGAATTTAATGCAAATGCTTCACTTTTGATGACACATCTTTCAAGATGGTCAGAAGAGCTAGTCATGTGGTCAAGTCCTTTCTTTAATTATATTGAAATTTCAGATAGTTTTTGTACTGGCTCTAGCATAATGCCACAGAAAAAAAATCCAGATGTACCAGAATTAGTAAGAGGAAAAACAGGAAGAGTAAATGGACACTTGGTGAGTTTATTGACTTTAATGAAGGGTCAATCTCTTGCATATAATAAAGATAATCAAGAAGATAAAGAGCCCATTTTTGATGTGGTAGATACTATTCTTGATACTCTTAGAATTTATGCAGAGATGATTTCAAAAATTAAAGTTTTCCCTGAAAATATGGAAAAAGCGGCCTTAAAAGGTTACGCAACCGCGACTGATTTGGCAGATTATTTAGTTAAAAAAGGACTACCATTTAGAGAGTCACATGGGATTGTTGCTAAAGCTGTAAAATTTGCAATTGAACAAGGTTGTGATTTGTCTGATTTAGAACTTTCAAAACTTAAAAAATTTAGCAAATTAGTTGAGCAAGACGTTTTTAAGTATTTAACCTTAAGCGGATCTATTCAAACCAGGAAGCATATAGGTGCAACAGGTTTTAATGCGGTAAAAATCGCAATAAAAAGAGCAAAACAAAGATTATAGAAACAAGTTGTTCAAATTATATCCAGCTTTTGAAGTTAGTTTTAGAATTTCTTCCACTGATCTTTTACCGGATTCTGATAAAGCCCAAAGCATGCTAGATCTTGTCCCAGTTCTACAATAAGCAAAAATAGGTTTTTCAGATGCATCATAATAATCACTAAATTGATCTACATCTGCTTGTGTTATCTGTCCACCAATAACTGGTTGGTGTATAAATTTAATGCCACTTTCTTCGGCAGCTTGCTCTATACTTTGAACTGTTATTTGATTATTTTCTTCATTGTCGGGCCTGTTACAAAATATGGTTTTAAACCCTGCCTTCTTAATGGTATCGATATCATCAGGAGTGATTTGTTCAGAAACAACATAATCTTCAATAATTTTATTCAATTGCATACTTTTATTCCTTTAGAAAAATTTGTAAAAGCTCATTTAAAAAATTTTGTCCCAAAATAGTTGGTTCAATCCTACCATTTTTTTCAATTATCAGTTTTTTATATTTTGCTATTCTAATTTCTTTATCTATAACGTTAATTGATAAATTTGTACGTTCTTTAAATAAATTTAAATCAAAACCATCAGTTAAACGAAAGGCGTTCATCATAAACTCAAATATTATATCTTTACTTGTTAAGGTCTTCTTTTCAGCATAAAAATTTTTATTGTTAGCATGATTTATATAATCACGAGGGTTTTTATAACAAGCATATCTATGAATATTTTCATTATCAGACAATTTACTGTGAGCCCCTGCACCAATACCAATATAATCACCAAAGTTCCAATAGTTCAAATTATGTGAGCATTGTGCATCTTTCTTTGCATAAGCAGAAGTTTCATATCGGTGGAATCCTGCTTTTTTAAGTTCATAAATAATAAGATCAAATATTTCAGCACTTTCTTCTTCATTAGGTAATTTAGGAGGGAATTTATGGAAGAAAGTATTTGGCTCAATAGTTAAATGATAATAAGAGATATGTGAAGCACCTATTTTAAGCGCCTTTGAAATATCCTCCATGACATCCTTAAGGCTTTGATTCGGTAAAGCGAACATTAAATCAATATTAACCTTTTTAAAAGTTTCAACAGCTAATTTTGCAGCATTTGATGCTTCTTCAGGATTATGGATACGCTCTAATTTTTTTAAATGTTCATGATTAAAGCTCTGAACGCCAAGTGACATTCTATTAATGCCAATATCTTTATATCCAAGAAAATTATCTCTATCATATGTGCCTGGGTTTGCTTCAATTGTTATTTCACAATTTTTCTCTAAACCAAATTTGCTTTCAAATGTGTCTATAATTTGTTTGAAAGAATTTGGGCTAAATAAACTAGGCGTACCTCCTCCAAAAAAGATTGTATGTATACTTCTTTCGTTAACATTATGATAATTTTCAATTTGCTTAATGAGAGCATTTGTATAAAGCTCTTCATTATTATTTATATTTTTTTCTTTTAATTCATGCGAGTTGAAATCACAATAAGGGCATTTATGTATACACCATGGTATATGAACATAAGCTGACAGTGGGGATGTTTGCATAATTAGAGAAAAAGCAAAAACAAAATTATTTTTTCTTAATCGGGCTATTTAGTGATTCAATTAATGCATAAAGTGCTTTTTTCATTTGATCTTCAGAGACTTCCATAAGAACTCCATCATCAAAAGCATCTTGTGCGATTTGTTTTAATTCGTCAAAATTTTCGTTCATGACCTTCACTTTTTCAGTGCAGGATACGATAGACTTATCATCTCTAATCCATTTTGGCCATTTTGAATTTTTATTTGCCATAAAGTATTCTAAGTTTATGTTTAAGTTTTTGCAAAGCCTGACCACGGTGACTAATTTTATTTTTCAATTCTGCACTCAGCTCTGCTGCAGACAAATCTGTTTTAAAATCAAGAAAAATAGGGTCATATCCGAACCCATTGTTTCCCCTTGGAGAAATTAATATTTCCCCTTGCCATATCCCCTCAAGGAAGATGGGCTGAGGATCATCAAAAGATTTTATAAATACGATTGAGCAATAATAATGAGCTCTTCTATTTTTTTTATTTTTTAATAGACTTAATAATTTATCATTATTTTTTTTATCATTAGCTCCTTTACCTGAAAATCTTGCAGACAATATCCCAGGTCTTCCATTTAAGACATCAACACATAATCCTGAATCATCTGCAATAGCTGGCAGATTAGCTGCTTTTGAAGCATATCTAGCTTTATTGAGAGCATTTTCAAAAAATGTTCCATAAGGCTCTTCTGCTTCTCCAATATTGAGTTCTGATTGAGCTACTGTTTGGATTGGTAAATCAGATAGTAAAGATTTAATTTCTACTAATTTTTTATGATTATTTGTAGATAAAATAATTTTTTGCATTTTGACTTATTTGAGAGCATCCCTTTGTAATTCGATAATTTTAGATATTCCTTTTTCTGCTAATAAAATTATTTTATTCATTTCTTCTTTACTAAAAGGTTCTCCTTCTGCAGTTCCCTGAACCTCAACAAATTTGCCCTTCCCAGTCATAATAATATTCATATCTGTATCGCAAGTAGAATCTTCTTCGTAATCAAGATCTATTAAGACTTCCCCATCTTTAATACCAAGGGAAATTGCAGCTACTTCATCCTTTATAGGCGTAGTTTCTAAAACCCCTTTTTCTAATAATGGATTAATAGCGTCACATAGCGCTACGTAAGAACCTGTAATACTTGCTGTTCTTGTGCCTCCATCAGCCTGAATAACATCACAATCTACATGAATGGTTCTCTCACCTAAGCTATTCAAGTCAATAATGGCTCTTAAGCTTCGCCCAATCAATCTTTGAATTTCTTGAGTCCTGCCTGATTGTTTTCCTCTCGATGATTCTCTAGACATTCTAGTTGATGTCGATCTTGGCAGCATGCCATACTCCGCTGTTACCCATCCTTGATTTTTACCCTTTAAAAATGACGGTACTTTTTCCTCAATACTTGCATTACAGATTACATGTGTATCACCACATTTAATCAATACAGATCCTTCAGCATGTTTTGTATAATTTCTTATTATTTCAATTGATCTTGTTTCATTATTTGCTCTATTCTTTAATCTCATAAAAGTCTCTTATTTATTTTGAATGCTGATTATAATCCAAAGCATTTAATTAAGCTTTGTTGATTTAAAAATGTTTTCACTATATTAAAAATAGATTGTTAAACTATCCTTAAAGCAAATTTTTTGGAAAGGTTATTTATGATTTCAAGCATGACAAGTTTTTACTCAGTTTCAAAAGAGACCAATTACGGCTGTTTGATCATAGAGCTTAAAACTTTGAATAGTAGATTTTTTGATTTGCAAATAAGACTATCTGATGAGCTTCGTGCTCATGAATCAATCATAAGAAAAAAAATATCCAAAGTTATTTCAAGAGGGAAAATTGAATGTAAAGTTTTCTTTAAAGCAAAAGATAAAATATCTGAAATTAAAAAAAATGATATTCAGAATATAAGAAAAGTCGTTAAAACTGTTGAAAAAATATCTTCACTGATTAATAACCCACAACAGATAAACCCAATAGATATTATTCATCTTTATGGTGAAAAAGGAACGCAATTAAATCATATTGGCTCAACTAAAACACTATTAACTTTGCTTGATAATTCATTAAAAAAAATTGTTACTGATCGACAGCGGGAAGGGAAAAAGATTAAACAACTAATATTATCAAGAAACATTAAAATAGAAAAAGAAGTAAAAAAAATTAGAAAGTTAATACCAAAATATATTAATAATCATCAAAAGAAAATAGAAAAAAAATTTAAAGATGCTTTAATCAATCTTGATCAAGATAAAATTAAACAAGAGTTATTAATATTCATTCAAAAAGGCGATATTGAAGAAGAGCTTGATAGATTGGATTCACATTCACATGAATTAAAGCGGCTTTTGAATTTAAAAGAGCCTGTGGGGAAAAAAATCGATTTCTTAATGCAAGAGTTCAATCGAGAAGCAAATACATTGGGTTCAAAATCCATTGCAGTTGAAATATCCCAAACAGCAGTCGAGTTAAAAGTTTTAATAGAGCAAATTCGTGAGCAAATACAAAATATAGAGTAGTAGAGCTTAGTTAAAAATATGGAAAATAATAAAATTGGTAGATTATTGATTGTCACTGCACCATCAGGCGCAGGAAAGACATCACTTGTTAAAGCTTTATTAAAATTATGTCCAGAGATCCAGATTTCTATATCACATACAACCAGACGTCCAAGAGAAGGCGAAAAAGACGGAGTTGATTATTTTTTCGTAAGCAATAAAACCTTTGATAATTTAAAGAATAAAGATGAGTTTTTAGAAAATGCCGAATGCCATGGCGCAAAATATGGTACAGCAAAGTCACCAGTTGATTCAAACTTGAAGTTGGGCAAAGATATTATTCTTGAGATAGATTATCAGGGAGCTTTAACAGTAAAAAAAATTTTTAATGATGCAATTTCTATTTTTATTATTCCACCTTCTATACAGATTTTAAAACAAAGATTAGAAGCAAGAGGTCAAAATTCATCAGATGAGATAAATGGGCGTTTAGCAGCAGCGAAAGAAGAAATCAGCCATCTTGATAAATTTGATTATGTTATAATCAATGAGGATTTTGATAAAGCTTTGGATGATTTTAAATCCATATATGATGATTCTAATGAATCAAAAAAATTAAAGACGGCTCGTCAAAAAGAAATCTTTCAAAACTTAATTAATTCGATTAAAAAGTAAATGGAGTAATAGCAATGGCAAGAATAACTGTAGATGACTGTTTGGAAAAAATACCAAATCGATTTCAATTAACACTAGTTGCTGCATTAAGGTCAAGACAGCTAGTAAACGGCGCAGAGCCGTTAATTGATATGGAGGGGTCCAGAGATAAGTCCTCTGTGATTGCTCTCAAAGAAATAGCAGCAGGCTTAATTGGGGAAGAAATCCTTATTCAAAACCCAGGTTAATACTGATATTTGGTTTAAAGGAGACTAATTTTTGGCTAATACCATTCATTCCAGCCAAGCCAATTTAAAGAAAAAAATTCAACCTTTTCTGCTTCCTGTTGACAAGGAAAATTCAAGATTATCCCAGCTCATTAAAGCTTATCTTCCAAAAAAAGAAGTTCATAAAGTTTGGGAGGCTTACCGCTTTAGTGAAAAAGCGCATAGTGGTCAGAAAAGGAGAAGTGGTGAAGATTATATTAGTCATCCTGTATCAGTTGCTTGTATTGCAGCGCGGTTTCATTTAGATAGTCAGTCTATTCAAGCTGCCCTTTTACATGATGTTGTAGAAGATACAGAATCTACAGAAACAGAAATTGAGTCAAAGTTTGGTAAACAAGTGAGTACTCTTGTTATAGGTTTATCAAAATTAGACAAGGTTCAATTTCAAGATGCAAGCGAGGCTCAGGCAGAAAATTTTAGAAAAATGTTATTAGCAATGACTCAAGATGTGAGGGTTATTCTAATAAAGTTATCAGATCGTTTGCATAATATGCAGACTATTCAATCATTAGATGAAGCCAAGAAAACAAGAATTGCACAAGAGACAGTAGATATTTATGCACCGATTGCTAATAGGTTAGGTTTAAATAATCTTTATCAAGAATTAGAAGACTTATGTTTTGAAGTCTTACATCCTGTGAGACATAAAACGATTCAAAAAGCTATTAAAGCTAGTCGAGGAAATAGGAAGGAAGTAATTGAGAAAATATCAAAAGAAATAAGAGATAAACTTAGCTCAGTAAAAACAAAAGCTGAAATAACTGGAAGAGAAAAAAATCCAGCGAGTATTCACAGAAAAATGCTTGAAGATCAAACAGGCTTCAACCAAATAAATGATATTTACGCATTCAGGATAATTGTAGACACAATTAATGATTGTTACCTTACGCTTGGTACTTTGCACTCGCTTTATAACCCTATTCCAGGAAAATTTAAAGATTATATTGCTATTCCTAAAGCTAATGGATATCAATCATTACACTCAACTCTTCTTGGACCTTTTGGAGTCCCTGTCGAAATTCAGATTAGAACAAAAAATATGCATCAAGTTGCAGAGGCAGGCGTTGCTGCGCACTGGCTTTATAAAACAAAAGATGCTCATGTAACGGACCTTCAACAAAAAACAAATCAATGGTTAAAGAGGATGTTGGATATACAAAATGATAGCTCTAATTCCTTAGAATTTTTAGAGCACCTAAAGGTTGATCTGTTCCCGGATGAGGTTTATGTGTTTTCCCCAGATGGAAAAATATTTGCATTACCCAAAAATTCCTCATCAATTGACTTTGCTTATGCAGTTCATAGTGATGTAGGCAATAAAGCTGTGTCGGCAAAAATCAACCAAATGCTAGTTCCATTAAGGACAAAACTTTCAACTGGCGATCATGTAGAAATTATTACTTCAACTTTGGCAAAGCCGAATCCCACATGGCTAAATTTTGTCATCACAGGTAAGGCTAGGTCACAAATACGAAATTATCTTCGCTCTGCAGAATCCAAAGATTTAATCTTCTTAGGCGAGAAAATGTTAAACAATGCGCTAAATGCTTTTCATATTCATCCAACGGCAATTAAAAAAAAGCATTGGAATAAATTAATTCATGATTATCACGTTGAGTCAAAAGATGAAATATTAATGGATATTGCTTTGGGCAAAAAAGTGAATGTTATGGTTGCTCATCAATTAACTAGCTTAATAGATGGCATTACAAGTAATAAAAATCAAACTAAAATGCTCGATGTCATTACCATTAAAGGTTCAGATGGAATGGCAATTCAATTAGCAAGTTGCTGTAATCCAATCCCTGGTGATCCAATATTAGGTTATATAAATAAAGAAAAAGGATTAGTGATTCATACTCATGATTGTCAAATTGTAAATGAGTTAGCATTAGATCATGATCGTTGGGTAGATGTAGAATGGGAGCCTGATTCAGATAAATTATTTAATGTGCGACTTAGTGTTTTAGTTGTAAATGAAAGAGGCATGTTAGGTAAAATAGCTTCAGTAATTGCAGATTCAGAATCCAACATTGATAACGTTTCACTTCAAGATATGGATGGTAGTCCATTTGCGACACTTAACTTTTTAGTTCAAGTTCGTCATAGATTGCATTTGGCTGAGCTTATTAGAAACTTAAGAAAAATTACAAAAGTAAATAAAATTACCAGGGTTAAAAATTACAAGGAATTAAAAAAATGAAAAATATCATTAAAACTGATAATGCACCCGCTGCAATTGGAACCTACTCACAAGCTGTAAAAAAAGGGAATATTGTTTTTCTTTCAGGACAAATACCTTTGGACCCAAAAAGTATGCAATTAGTAGAGGGCATTGAAAAACAAATTCATCAAGTCTTTAAAAACTTATTGGCTGTGGTAGAGGCAAGTGGAGGGTCATTTAATGATTTAGTAAAACTAAATATTTATCTTACTGATTTAAATAATTTTGCTCTTGTAAACTCTATAATGGAAGAATATTTTAGTAAGCCCTTTCCTGCAAGAGCTGCTGTTGGAGTTGCCTCTCTCCCGAAAGATGCGCAAGTCGAAGCAGACGGATTTTTGGTATTAGATTGAATTAAATTTTGCCCATAAATTTATTAACGGAAAATCAAGCAAAAAAACTTAAAAAATTAGGTATTAATTCAACTATTGATGTAATTTTATATTTACCAAATAGATATAGTGATCAAACTTTAATTCATAAGATAAAAAATCTTAAGATTGGTGAAATTAGTCAAATACAGGTTACCGTAAATGAAGTTGAAGTCAGGTATCGTCCTAAAAAGAACTTAATTTTATATGTTTCAGATGAAACAGGAGAAATGCAGATTAGATTTTTGCACTATTATCCTAGTCAAATTAAACAATTTGAATCAGTCGATATGGTGAGGTTTTACGGAGAAGTAAGATATCAATCTGGTTATATAGAAATGATTCATCCAGAATATAGTCAGGTAAGTGTCAGCACTCCGCTTCCAAAAAATTTAACACCAATTTATTCAGTTACCAAGGGGCTTTCCCAAGGCATTTTAAGAAAACTGATTAGGAAGCATATTGATTATGTGATTCAAAAAAAAGTGTATCTTGATTTATTTCCTGACTTTTACAAGAAGTATGATTTCCCATCATTTGAATATGCAATTAGTTATCTTCACGAACCATCAAAAATGGAAGCAAAAAATATTTTTGATGTTCAAAACTCTAAATTTTATAAAAGATTAGTCTACGATGAACTTTTGGCGCAACAATTATTTTTAAGAAGACAATATAACATTCAAAAAAATAACCAGTCACCTAAATTCAAAAATGCAAAGTTAAGTAAAAAAACATTTTTAGAGCAATTAAGTTTTGCACTAACTGATAGCCAAAAAATTGTATTAGAAGAGATTCAAAATGATTTTAAAAAAGGCATGCCAATGAATAGGCTTTTGCAAGGTGATGTTGGGTGCGGTAAAACAGTTGTAGCTGTAATGGCATCAATTGATTGTGTAGAGGAAGGTTTTCAAGTTGCTTTTATGGCACCAACTGAAATTTTAGCTGAACAACATTATGAGAAAATTAAGACTTGGTTTCAGAACTTTGCTTATGAAATTATATTGCTTACAGGAAGTATGACGAAAAAAGAAAAGTTATTAGCTTATCAAAAAGTAGAAAAAGGAACTGCCCATATAGTTGTAGGAACACATGCCTTATTTCAAGAGGCAGTTACTTTTCATAAATTAGGATTTTATATCATAGATGAACAGCATCGTTTTGGTGTTGAACAAAGGATGATGTTAAAAAATAAATCAAAAGACCAAAAAAAACTTGAACCACATCAACTTATGATGAGTGCAACCCCAATTCCAAGGACGTTATCGATGAGTTTTTTTGCTCATATGGATGTATCAACTATAAAAGAACTTCCAGGAGGAAGGAGGCCAATTACAACAAAAATCTATTTAAATGATAAAAGAAAACAATTATTAAACCTAATCGATCAGCACTGTAGAAAAAATAACCAAATTTATTGGGTTTGCCCCCTAATAGAGGAAAGTGAATTTTTAGATTTAGAAACCGTCAATGATACTTTTCAAGAATTATCAAAATATTTTGTAAATCAAAAAGTAAGTTTAATTCATGGAAGAATGAAAGCAGAAGAAAAAAAAGAAATTATGAAAGAATTTCAAGAAAATAAAATTCAAATTCTGGTTGCTACGTCAGTTATTGAAGTTGGAGTGGATGTCCCTAATGCAACATTAATGATAATTGAAAATTCTGAAAGATTAGGATTATCACAGCTTCATCAACTTAGAGGCCGTATTGGAAGAGGCGAAAAAGATAGTTTTTGTGTTCTACTATACAAAAATAAATTATCTACTTCAGCAAGACTGAGATTAAAAACAATTTATGAAAATACTGATGGATTTAAAATTGCTGAGGAGGACTTAAAGTTAAGAGGGCCTGGTGAACTCCTTGGGTTCAAACAAAGTGGTATGCCAACCCTTCGATTTGCAAATCTTAATAGAGATATTGAAATCTTAGAAATGGCAAGAAATGATGCGGATAAGCTTATTTCAAAAAAAGATAAGAATATAAAAGAGCACATGAAGCGCTGGCTAAGAAATTACGAAGAGATTGTAACAGTATGAAAATAAGTTGGAAAAAGAAAATTCTAAAAGGTAATAAACAAGATTTTATTATCTATAAGAATTCAATTACAGAAAAAATCAGTAAAAAAGCAAATATAAAAATAGAACAAAAAAAAGATTTTCCAAATTTAATTTATGAAGATGAAAAAGCTTTTTTTGGAACAAATAGAACAGGCAGATTATATTTAAGAGAAGTCTTTATTTTTGCAAATAATAAGCCCATCATCTACGCAAGAACTGTATTTAAGAATAATCTTAGACAATTGACAAGTATTATTAAAAAATTAAATGAAAATCCATTGGCTAATATTGTTTTTAAAAAAAAGACTTCTCGCTCAAGCTTTATTTTTAGCAATTTATCCGTAAACCATAAATTAGCAAAAAAATTGTCTAATAAAAAAATACTAATAGATAAAGTTGATGGTATTAGGAGATCAAATTTTGAATGTAAGGGTGAAAAGATTCTTCTTACGGAAATTTTTTTTAATAATATTAATTATTTTAAATGATTAAAGTATGGCCATACATAAATTTAATTAGACTTAATAAGCCAATTGGTATTTTTTTACTTTTGTGGCCAACTTTGTCGGCCTTATGGCTTTCGAGTAATGGAATGCCAGATTCGAGATTATTATGTATATTCATTTTAGGTGTAATCTTAACAAGATCTTTAGGATGTGCCATCAATGATATTTTTGATATAGAAATAGATAAAAGAGTATCTAGAACAAAAAATCGTCCATTGGCTTTAGGTCAAATTTCATTCAAAGAAACTCTTTATTTTATTTTCTTTTTGGGGGCTCTATCATTTTGGCTAGTATTACAATTAAATTTATACGCAATAAAAATTGCATTTATTGCTTTAATTTTTATTGCTTTGTATCCGATTACGAAAAGATTTTTACCCATTCCTCAGGCTTTTTTGGGAGTAACTTTTGGATTTGGTATTTTAATGAGTTTTGCTGTTACTCAAAATCAGATTCCTGTTGAGGCATGGATGTTATTTATCGCAAATGCATTTTGGGTTTTGGCATACGATACACATTATGCAGTTGTCGACATGATTGATGACAAAAAAATAAAAATAAAATCATCACCATTAACTTTTGGAAGAAAGACAATGATGGTAATTTTATTTTGTTACTTCATGACTTTTTTTATTTTGATGGCAATAGGAGTTTTGAGTGACTTTAAGATTAATTTTTTTATAGCACTTTTGGTTGCTTTTTTTATAGCACTATATGTGTGGCAAAAATGTCTTAGCTTTGACCCAAATGCTAATTTTAATGCTTTTAAATTAAACAATTACGTTGGTTTCTTTATATTTCTTGGTTTTTTGTCACAATCATAGAAAAAAAATCTAATAAAATTGACAATTTACATCGAAATAGACTAAAATTCGCCTCTTGAATCAAATTTACTAAGGTAATAACAGAATGAAAACAGTTTCTGCTAAATCACATGAAGTCAAAAGAGATTGGCTTTTAGTTGATGCTAAAGATGCAACACTAGGAAGACTTGCTAGTGCGATTGCCCATAGATTGAGAGGCAAACACAAAGCTATCTATACACCTCATGTAGATACAGGTGATTATATTGTAGTTATAAATGCAGAAAAAATTAAAGTAACTGGAAACAAGGCTGAAGATAAAATCTACCACAGACATACAGGTTTTCCGGGTGGGCTATACTCAACAAATTTTACAAAGCTACAAGCTAGATTTCCAGGAAGAGCATTAGAGAAAGCCGTTAAAGGTATGTTGCCTAAAGGACCTTTAGGTTATGCAATGATTAAAAAGATGAAAGTTTATTCTGGAAATAATCATCAACATTCTGCTCAACAACCTCAGCTTATAACAATTTAAATAGGATAGTATTTTTATGATAGGTAAATATTATTATGGAACAGGTAGAAGAAAAAGCTCAGTTGCGAGGGTGTTTATCCAGCCTGGTAAAGGAGCAATTGTTGTAAATGGTAAGCCTGTGGAAGAGTATTTTTCTAGACATACTTCTCAGATGGTACTCAAACAACCATTAGAGTTAACTGAAAACCAAACTGCTTTTGATATAAAAGTAAATGTTACTGGTGGTGGAGAATCAGGACAAGCTGGTGCTGTGAGGCATGGGATTACCCGCGCCCTCCTTGATTATGACGAAGCTCTTAAGCCTAATCTTTCAAAAGCTGGCTTTGTCACTCGTGATGATCGTGAAGTTGAAAGAAAAAAAGTTGGTCTTAGAAAAGCAAGACGACGTAAACAATTCTCTAAAAGATAATTTTTACGCAATAAAAAGAGCCGCTTTTGCGGCTTTTTTTTTATGTATGGTTTTTATAAATAAAAGATTAAAATAAGAAAATGAAGAATAAATTGAGAGCAAGTGTATTTGGTGGGACAGGCTATACGGGAATCGAGCTTGTTAGGTTACTTTTGAACCATCCAAATGTAGAAATCCATCAAATTACGTCAAGAAATGATAAAGGTAAAAGGGCTGATGAGATTTATCCATCATTAAGAGGGATGTATGATAATGTTCTTATATCACCTGAGGATGCAGACCTAAAAAATGTAGACATCATATTTTTTGCTACACCAAATGGAGTAGCGATGGAATATGCAAATGATTTAATTGCAGATGGAAAAACAGTTATTGATTTAGCTGCTGATTTTAGAATCAAAGATCAGACTGTTTGGGAAAAATGGTATGGGATGAAACATAAATCTCCAGGCCTTATTAGTGAGGCTGTATATGGACTGCCTGAAATTAATAGAGACTCAATAAAAAAAGCAAAGCTTATAGCTAATCCTGGGTGTTATCCAACGGCAATACAATTGGCTTTAATTCCCTTGCTAAAAATGAAATTAATTAATCCAATAAATATAATTGCTGATGCAAAATCTGGAATAAGTGGTGCCGGGAGGAATTCGGAATTAAAATTATTAATGTCTGAAGCTGATGAAGATTTTAGGGCTTATGGTATTGGTGGGCATAGGCATCTGCCAGAAATAGAAGAGAGTTTATCTAATATTTGTGGTGATAATGTGAAACTAACTTTTGTTCCTCATTTAGTACCAATGATTAGAGGCATCCATGCTACGATTTACGTTGAATGTGAAAAAGAATTTGAGGCACAAAGCGTTTATAACCAGTTTTATGCGAAAGAACCGTTTGTGGATATCATGCAGGCTAATATGGCCCCAAATACAAAATCAGTTAGGGCTTCAAATTTTTGTAGAATTTCTTTTCACAAAGAAAAAAATAGTAACAGATTAATTATCTTTTCTGTTATTGATAACCTTGTTAAGGGGGCTGCAGGACAGGCGATTCAGAATATGAATATAATGTTCGATTTTCCTGAAACAGCTGGGATAAATCTTGTTCCTTTAACACCATAAACCATATGAAAAAAAATGTTAAACCACACTATTTAGTTAGAAAAAAGCCACGCATACAGACAAGAGCAAGCTGGCCTTTGAATATATTTATTTCTATTTTGTTTCTGACTCTAGGTTTTGGAACAACCTTTTATTTTTTAGATGGAGGTAAATATGCGAATATTTATGCACAGTTAATTAATTTACAAAATGAAAATTATGAAAAAAATAAAGAGAATTTAAAAATTAAATTAGAAATTGATAAAAATGAAATATCAATTAACAATTTATCTGAAAAGAACAAAGAGCTCAAAGAAGAAAATAATAAACTCAAAGAAGATCTTCTGTTTTATGAGAAAATGCTAGGAAAAAAAAGAAAGTAACACCATTATGATAAAGAAAAAGAGAAAATTTGTAGCCATTACAACACTGATTGATAAAGATATTGTTATATCAGGGGATACTTCTTATACAGGAGGTATTAGGATAGATGGAAAAATTGTGGGTAATTTAAAGGTCCATGGTGAAGAAGACAGCTTGTTAATAATGGGGCACGGGAGCAAAATCACTGGTGATGTTGAAGTAGAGAAAGCTATCATAAACGGTGAGGTAAATGGCAATATAAAGTGTCATGATTATTTAGAATTAAATACAAATGCCATTGTCAATGGAAGTATAGAATATGACATAATTGAGGTCCACGAAGGATCAAAAATTAATGGCAATTTAAATTTTGTGAAAAATAATAAAATAAACGAGCCAAAAAAAAATATAAATAATAAAATTAAAAATAATTTAAAAAAGTTATTAAAAAAATAAATATGAAAATGTTTTTAGGAGTATAAAAAATGTCAACAGCCGTAGAGATGCCAACGCCAATAAATTTTTCAGATAATGCTGTCAAAAAAGTAAAAGAGTTAATAGCTGAGGAGGGTACGCCGGACTTAAAACTTAGAGTTTTTGTAAGTGGTGGTGGCTGCTCTGGTTTTCAATATGGATTTACCTTTGAAGAGACTATTAATGAGGATGACACAAAAGTTGAAAAAGATAATGTAGTCTTACTTATCGATCCAATGAGCCTTCAATACTTAACGGGAGCTGAGATTGATTATCAAGATAATGTTCAAGGTTCACAATTTGTTATTAAAAATCCAAACGCAACTACTACTTGTGGATGCGGCTCATCTTTCTCTGCTTAGTTGATTATTTGATATTTCTTTTCGTTTTGCCTTTATAGACTTGTCTTGGCCTTCCGATTTTGGACTCTTTACTTAGCATCATCTCATTCCAATGGGCAATCCAACCTGCAGTTCTTGCTAGAGCAAAAACAGCAGTAAACATTGAAAAAGGAATACCTATTGCTCTCATGACAATACCTGAGTAAAAGTCTACGTTGGGGTATAATTTTTTTTCAATAAAGTAATCATCTTCAAGCGCAATTTTTTCTAACTTCATCGCAAGTTTAAAAATTGGATCATTTTTTAATCCAAGTTCTTCAAGAACTTCATGACAAGTATCTTTCATTATTATTGCTCGAGGATCTTGATTTCTATAAACTCTATGTCCAAATCCCATTAATCTAAATTCATCATCTTTATCTTTAGCACGCTTAATATATTGATTTATTCTACTTTCATCCTTTATTTCTGTAAGCATCCTAAGGGTAGCCTCATTTGCGCCACCATGTGCTGGCCCCCAAAGGGAAGCTATTCCTGCAGCAATACATGCGTATGGGTTTGCGCCAGTAGAACCAACTAATCTTACGGTTGACGTTGAAGCATTTTGTTCATGATCTGCATGAAGTATGAGAATTTTTTCAAAAGCTTTTGAGATTACAGGGTTTACTTTATAGTCCCTATTAGGTCTTGAAAATAACATGTGTAGGAAGTTTGTTCCAAAATCATATTCATTTTTGGGATATACAAAAGGTAAGCCAAGGTTATACGTATAGCTCCATGCTGCAATAGTAGGTATTTTTGCTATTAATCTATGTGCAGAAATCTGTCTATGATTGATGTCATTAATATCCATATTATCAAAATAGAAAGCAGACATTGATCCCACAACACCTACCATAACTGCCATCGGGTGAGCATCTCTTCGATAACCTCCAAAAATATTATTAAGCTGATCGTGAAGAAGACTATGACTTGAAATTGATTTGAGATAATTTTCTTTTTCTATTTGATTTGGAAGTTCGCCATGCATGAGGAGGTAAGATACATCCAAGAAATCACATTTCTCAGCTAATTGTTCAATAGGATATCCTCGATATAGCAACTCCCCTTTATTTCCGTCAACATAAGTTATTTTAGATGTACATGCAGACGTAGAGGTAAAACCTGGGTCGTAAGTAAAATAATTATATTTGCCAAGGTTTCTTATATCTATTGATGGAGTACCAATTGAACTTTCAACAACAGGGAATTCTCTTTCTTTACCGTCAAGTATTATTTTTATTTTCTTTGAAGCCATTAATTCTTATTTTTAAATTATAAATAAATAGCATGACATTATAATACAAAAGATAAAATCTAAGATTGGTGAATTGAACCTAAAATTCTATGACCTTTTGCTCCAGTTACAGATGGCGTGTTACTGGATTTTTTATCAAGCGTTTGATCTGCTAACCAAGCAAAAGCTACAGCCTCAACTTGTTGTTCAGGAAGGTTAAGTGCATTTGTAGATTTAATTTTTAAGTTTGTTTTAATTTTTAAAGTTTCAACAAGATATTTATTCTTTGCACCTCCCCCACATAAATATATTTCTTCTGCTCCTGAACAGTAATTATCAATTGCATTCAAAATAGAAACAACCGTTAACTCAAGCAATGTTCTTTGAATATCTTGTGGTGAATATGTTTTTTTTATTTTATTTTGAATCCATTCTAAATTGAAATGATCTCTCCCAGTACTTTTAGGTGGACTTTGTTTTAAAAAGTTATCTTTGAGAAAGCAAGTTAACAAATCGTTAATAACTTCCCCTTTTTTAGCCCAAATACCATTTTTGTCAAAAATTAATTTATGGTTATGCAAGATCCAATGATCCATCAAAATATTACCAGGCCCACAATCAAACCCACTCACCTTACCATTAGATGGAAGGTAGGTGATGTTGCTAATCCCCCCTATATTTATAATTACTCTATTTATTTTTTTTGAATAAAATAAATATTTGTGGAACGCAGGCACCAATGGAGCTCCTTGACCTTTTGCTGCAATATCTCTATTTCTAAAGTTTGAAACAACATTAAGTTTTGTAATTTCAGCTAATAAATCAGCATTACCAATTTGAATAGAATATCCTTTATTGGGTTGATGTCTTATTGTTTGACCATGATAACCAACACCTTTGATTTCATCAGTTTTTAAATTATTTTTTTTCAATAGGTTATTAATAGCTTTTCCAGTTATTGTGGAAAGCTCATCTGAAAGCAAATAACTTTTTTCAAGTTCATTATTTTCTGGGAAATGTAACTTAAGTATTTTTTGCTTAATTTGTGAGGTATAGTTTTTGTGGTAAAAATCAATTATGGAAATTTTCGCCCCATTTATCTTGATAAGGGCAATATCAATTCCATCAAGACTGGTACCTGACATTACTCCTATCATGAGTTTTGAATTTATCATCAAAAAATAAAGGTAAATTTAATTAATCTTATATTCATAGCTTCATAAGATAACACTAATTGTTTCTAAATACCTTAATTGCGATAGAATATATCCTATAAAAAAAGCGAGATATCTATAGTGAAAGTTGATGAAGCATTTGAAATAATAGCCAGAGGTGCAGATGAGATTTTGGTCGAGTCAGAACTTTTAAAAAAGCTAGAGACTGGAAAACCTTTAAGAATTAAAGCTGGTTTTGATCCAACAGCACCCGATCTTCACTTAGGCCATACTGTATTATTAAATAAGCTCAAGCAATTTCAAGATTTAGGTCATGAGATTTTATTTCTAATAGGAGATTTTACGGGCCTCATTGGAGATCCAACTGGCAAAAATACAACACGACCTCCTTTATCAAAAAAAGAAGTAGCAGAAAATGCAGTCACTTATACGGCACAAGTCTTCAAAATTTTGGATCAGTCAAAAACAAAGGTTGTTTTTAATTCAGAGTGGTTAAACAAGTTAGGGTCGGACGGTATGCTCAAGTTAGCTGCTACACACACGGTTGCTCGTATGCTTGAAAGAGATGATTTTTCAAAGAGATACAAAGCACAACAACCGATTTCGATCCATGAATTTATGTATCCCCTACTTCAAGGTTATGACTCTGTTGAATTAAATGCGGATGTTGAGGTAGGTGGGACAGACCAAAAATTTAATTTACTAATGGGGCGTGAACTTCAAAAATTTTATGATAAACCGCAGCAATGTATTGTTACTCTTCCTCTCCTAGAGGGACTTGATGGCGTCCAAAAAATGTCCAAATCTTTAAATAATTATATTGGCATAAATGAATTACCAGAAATAATGTTTGCTAAAATCTTATCCATATCAGATGAGCTGATGTGGCGATATATTGAGCTACTTTCTTTAAAATCCATAGAAGATATTTCAAATTGGAAAAAGAGAGTAAACAAAGGTGAAAACCCTAAAAATGTAAAGGTTGAATTTGCTAAAGAAATCGTTACGCGATTTCATTCTAAATTACAGGCAGATAATGCAGAAAAAGATTTTCAAAATAGAGCTGTTGGGGGCATACCTGAGGATTTAGATGAGTTTAAAATTAATGCGGGTGATGATGGCATTGGAGTAGGACAAATATTAAAGTCTATAGGTTTTGTATCAAGTACATCCGAAGCTATGAGGCTTATTAAAGCAGGAGGTGTCAAAATGGATGGAGAAAAAATAACTGATACAAAAAAATGGATTTTTGAAAATCAGGTATTTGTTATTCAAGTTGGAAAAAGAAAGTATGGAAAGGTAATTACATAAAGATGAGATCTATTTTAATTAAATATTAATAGTAGTTTTTTTTTGTTATAATATCCAAATAATATGGGCCTTGAGCCCATTTTTTTTTCACTAGTGTTTGAGTTGAGGCTAAATTATTGAATGATCTTGAAACCTTGGTAGAAAAATTAGTTGTTCAGCTAGGTTATGAATTGGTTGACTTTGAAGTATTAAATGGAGGTCAATTGTTAAGAATCTTTATAGATAAAGATGATTCAGTGAATATTGAAGATTGCACTTCGGTTAGCAATCATGTCAATAATGTACTCAGTGTTGAAACTAATTATGATTATGAAAGATTAGAAGTTTCATCGCCTGGTTTAGATAGGGTAATAAAAAAACTTAAAGATTTTACTAGGTTTAAAGGTGAGATGGCTAACATAAAAACAAGATTTGCAATTGATAGTAGAAAAAACTTTAAAGGTGTTTTGTCAGGAATTGATGGTGAAAAAATAATAATCGAAATAGACGGAAAATTGCTAGCTATTGATTTTGATAATATTGATAAAGCACGTTTAGATCCTATTTATTAGATGTTTAATTATGAAGTGGAGAATATATAAATGAGTCGTGAAATTTTATTGTTGGTAGATGCTTTAGCACATGAGAAAAGTGTTTCTCGAGAAATAATTTTTGAGGCTGTTGAGGAAGCGCTTGCTTCAGCAACTAAGAAAAAGCATAAAGACTCGATTGATATAAAAGTAGAAATTGATCAAGAGACAGGTGAATATGAAACATTTAGGAAATGGACCATTATGCCAACAGAATTGATCGAAGATGAAGAGACGCAAATTTCTTTAGAGGATGATAGGGCTAAAGGTCTTGAAGAAAATGATATTGTAAAGGAACCAATCGAATCTGTTGAGTTTGGAAGAATTGGTGCACAAGCAGCTAAACAGGTAATACTTCAAAAAGTAAGAGAAGCTGAGAGAGAGCAAATATTAAACGAATTTTTAGCTCGAGATGAAAAGCTTGTATCTGGACAAATAAGACGAATGGAGAGAGGTAATGCAATTATTGAAATTGGGAGGATTGATGCAGTACTTCCCAGAGAGCAGATGATACCTAAAGAGAATTTAAGGGTAGGTGATAGGGTTAGGGCAATTGTGATGGAAGTTGTTAGAGGCATAAAGGGCCCACAATTAATTCTTTCAAGGGTTTCTCCAGAATTCTTAATTAGGCTTTTTGAATTGGAAGTTCCTGAAATAGAAGAAGGTTTGCTTGAGATTATGGCCGCGTCAAGAGATCCAGGTTTAAGATCTAAAATTGCAGTAAAAGCCAATGATCAAAGGCTTGATCCAGTAGGAACATGTGTAGGAATGAGAGGCTCAAGGGTCCAAGCAGTAACAGGTGAGCTTGCAGGCGAAAGAGTTGATATTGTCCTGTGGTCAATAGAATCTGCTCAATTTGTGATTAATGCAATGGCACCTGCTGAAATATCGAGCATTATGGTTGATGAAGATAAAAAAAGTATGGACTTAGTTGTGACTGAAGATCAATTAGCACAAGCAATTGGCAGGAATGGACAAAATATTAGACTTGCGACTGAGCTGACTGGTTGGGAATTAAACATTTTAAGTGAAGAGGAGTCTGATCAGAAAACAAAAGATGAATATACAAATGTTAGTCAACTTTTTATCGAGAAATTAGATGTCGATGCTGATATTGCTGATATTTTAGTTCATGAGGGATTTTCAACGCTTGAAGAAATTGCTTATGTTCCTTTAGATGAATTGCTTCAAATAGAGGCATTTGATGATGATACTGTAAATGAACTTCGATCAAGAGCAAGCGCAGTAATCTTGAAAGAAGCTATTTCAAACGAAGAAAAGATTAAATCACCTGCCGATGATTTACTTAATATGGAAGGCATGGATAGCGATACAGCCAAATTATTAGCGTCAAAATCTATTATAACGATGGAAGATCTTGCAGAGCTTGCTGCTGATGAATTAATTGAGATTGTAAAAATGGATGAAGAGAGAGCAAAAGAATTAATAATGACAGCACGAGCCCCTTGGTTTGTTTAGAATAAATTTATTGGAGTTAAAATGGAAAAATCTACTGTAGAAAAATTTGCCAGTGAATTAAACTTGCCAATTGATTTACTTCTTAAGCAACTTGAAAGCGCGGGTATTAAAAAGAAATCTGGAGCTGAAGAGCTATTAGAAGAAGATAAATCAGCGCTCTTAAATTATTTGCAAATTGAACATGGTGCATCAAATACAAATAAAAATAAAATTACTCTTACAAGAAAACAAAATACTCAAATAAGAAAAACAGATAGTGATGGAAGAGCTAGAACCATTCAAGTAGAAGTTAGAAAGAAAAGAACAATCATCAAGCCCGAGACTAGAGAGAGTATTAAAGATAATGAAATAAAAAAAGAAGCTACCTTCAATGAGAAAAAAGCTGAAGATGATAAAAATCAAAAAGAAATTCGTGAGGCAGAAGAAAAAAGAAATGCAGCTTTAATCGCGGCACAAGCCGAAGAAGTAAAAAATAAAAAAGCTACAAAAGCAAATCAAAAAAATTCAAAGGATGGAACACTTCACAGGCCTGCTTCAAAAGCAAATGTAAAGTTAGATAAAGATTCGAAAAAACCTGAGCTTAAAGATAAATGGGTTGATAAAAATTTAAAAAAGCGACCAATCAAAACTAGAAATGATACCAATCAAGGTTGGAGATCACCTAAAGTAAAAAATAAACATAAAGAAGAAGGTGAAGAGCAAAATTTTGTGGCACCATCTGAACCTGTTGTTAAAAATGTTTTAATACCAGAGACTATATCTGTTGCAAACTTGGCACATAAAATGTCAGTTAAAGCTACAGAAGTAATTAAAACTTTAATGGGTATGGGCATGATGGTAACTATCAACCAGGTGCTGGATCAAGATACAGCAATAATAGTAGTTGAAGAGATGGGCCATAAACCAGAAGCAGCGAAAGAAAATGATCTTGAATCACTTTTAGATGAAGAATCTTCCTCAATAGATGAAATCATAAAGCCTAGACCACCTGTTGTTACTGTTATGGGTCATGTTGATCATGGTAAAACATCACTTTTAGATTATATAAGAACAACAAAAGTCACAACGGGTGAAGCTGGTGGCATTACTCAACATATTGGCGCGTACCATGTTGAGACACCAAAAGGCATGATTACATTCCTTGACACACCTGGGCATGAAGCATTTTCAGCAATGCGAGCCAGAGGTGCTAAAGCGACTGATATTGTTATTTTAGTAGTTGCAGTTGATGATGGAGTTATGCCGCAAACTATTGAGGCTATCAACCACTCTAAAGCTGCAGGTGTTCCTTTGATTGTTGCAATCAATAAAATTGATAAACCGGATTCAAATTCTGAGAAAGTTAGAGGTGAGCTATTAGGGCATGAGGTCATTCCTGAAGAGCTAGGGGGTGACTCAATGTTTTTAGAGGTTTCTGCTCAAACAGGACAAGGTATCGATGACCTGTTAGATGCAATCTTGTTGCAAGCAGAAGTACTGGAATTAAAAGCACCCATAAACACACCTGCAAAGGGAATTATTGTTGAAGGAAGGCTTGATAAAGGGAGAGGTCCTGTGACAACTCTTTTAGTTCAATCCGGAACAATAAATATGTCAGATACATTGTTAGCCGGCAATGCTTCTGGGAAAATTAGAGCTATGCTCGATGAAAATGGCAAGAATATTAGTCAAGCTACCCCATCGATACCTGCTGAAATTATTGGCTTGTCAGATGTACCTAATGCTGGGGATGAATTTATAGTCATTAACGATGAAAAGAAAGCAAGAGAAATTGCTTTATTTAGACAAGGCAAATTTAGAGATGTAAAGCTAGCAAAACAACAAGCCTCAAAACTTGACAATATTATGGAGCAAATGACGGAGGCAGAGGTGAAATTTTTACCTTTAATTATTAAAGCTGACGTTCAAGGTTCATGTGAAGCACTTGCAGGCTCATTAGAAAAACTGTCAACTGATGAGGTTAAGGTTAAGGTAGTTCACTCAGCAGTTGGAGCAATCAATGAATCTGATATTAATTTAGCTTCAGCGTCAAATGCAGTTATTATCGCCTTCAATGTCCGATCTTCTGGAGGCGCTAGGAAGTTAGGAGAGAGTCTGGATATTGATGTACGTTATTACAGTATAATTTATGAAGCAGTAGATGAGGTTAAGGCTGCGCTTAGCGGACTTTTATCTCCGGAACAGAAAGAAGTCACTCTTGGAATGGTTGAAATTAGAGAAATATTTAAAGCTTCTAAAGTTGGCACTATCGCAGGCTGTTTTGTTCTTGAGGGTGTGATCAAAAAAGATGCAAATATAAGGCTGTTAAGAGATGATGTGGTAATTTATGACGGAAAGCTAGATTCATTAAAAAGATTTAAAGATGACGTAAAAGAGGTAAAATCCAATTTTGAGTGTGGTTTATCTATTAAGAATTTTGATGATTTAAAAGTTAACGATAAATTGGAAGTCTATGAAAATGTTCAGGTAGCACGAAAACTGTAAAATGCCTAAAGACTATCCTAGAAGTGATCGTATCAGTCAGCAAATTAAAAAAGAAATTGCAGAAATTTTAAGTTCAGAAATTAAAGATCCAGCCTTGAAAAATATATCAATAATTGATGTCGAAGTAGCAAACGATCTTAAAAACGCAAAGATTTTTTATGTTGCAGATCATGATGATGAAGAAATAGTTAAAGGATTAAAACGCTCGTTACCTTATTTTAGATCCCTTTTGTCAAAAAGAATGTCAACAAGAGGTATACCAAAACTTCACTTTAAATATGATAAAACAATAGATGAAAGCACAAAAATTTCAAAATTATTAGATTCTGTCAATCAATAAGAAATTAAATGAGTAAAAATGAAAAAAAGCTTGAAATAAATGGGCTTTTACTTTTCGATAAGCCAGAAGGTTTTTCATCAAATCAAGCGTTGTCAAAAATTAAATGGATTTTTTCTGCAAAAAAAGCTGGCCATACGGGTACGCTCGATCCTTTAGCAACTGGCCTCCTTCCAATATGCTTTGGAGAAGCAACAAAATTTTCAAATCACTTACTCAATTCAGATAAAACATACGAAGCTACAATTCAATTAGGTTGGAAAAGCTCAACTGGTGATGCTGAAGGTGAACTAACAAAATCAACGACCTCTCCTATAGAAGGAGTGGAGGTTCAAGGCGTATTAGATTCATTTATTGGAGTTTCATATCAAACACCGCCGATGTTTTCAGCTTTAAAATATAAAGGACAACCTTTATATAAGTTTGCAAGAAAGGGAGTAAAAATTGAAGTTAAGGAAAGAGAGATAAATATCTCAAAATTAATTTTATTAAATAACGATAAAAATATTTTAAAAATTGAAGTAACTTGTAGCAAAGGAACATACATAAGAACATTAGCAGAGGATATTGCTCAAAAACTTGGTACAGATGGGTATTTAATTGATCTAAGAAGAACTAAAATCGGCACCCTAAGTGTTCAAAGTGCTTATACTTTAGAGGAAATAGAAAAATTCACATTAAAAGATAAAGATAGATGTTTAAAGCCAATAGAGGTTCTTATGAATAGGTATCCAAATATAATTTTATCTGATTTACAAGTTAAAAAAATCAAGAATGGGCAATCAATCACACTTACAAAAAATAATAATGCACAAACCTATGCACTATTTACAGAAAATAATATTTTTTTTGGTATAGGAAAAATTAATAATGATAATGAGCTCAAGGCGGTCCGATTAACATCAACAAATATAAATTAAATAATATATTGTTAATTTCTGAGAATGCCGTTAAAATATGCGGTCGCGAATAGGAGAAAAGTATGACAAGTACTGCAGTTGAAAAAGCAAAAATAGTTTCGGAATTTCAGACAGCAAAAAATGACACTGGTTCGCCAGAAGTTCAAGTTGCATTAATTACTGATCGGATTAATTATTTAACTGAACATTTTAAAACTAACGCGAAAGATCATCACTCAAGAAGGGGATTGCTTGCTTTAGTCAGCCAAAGAAGAAAACTTCTTGATTATTTGAAAGGCAGAAATTTAGGGCGCTATCAAGAATTAATTAAACGCCTAGGTATAAGAAAATAAATAAATAGATAATACTTACAGCCGATTAATTACAATTAAAAAATTGTAGAATCGGCTTTTTTATTATTGATGATTATGCCCGTTATTAGGTAGTGAATAATGAGGCTTTATAAAATATAAAAGGATAAAAATACATGTTTAATGTAATAAAAAAAAGTATTAAGTTTGGGGAGCATAACTTAACAATTGAAACAGGTGAAATAGCAAGACAAGCAGATGGTGCTGTCATGGTAAGTTATGGAGATACTGTAGTTTTTGTAACAGCTGTAGGAAGAAAAGAAGTTAAAGAAGGTCAAGATTTTTTCCCTCTAACTGTAGATTATCAAGAAAAAAATTATGCTGCAGGAAAAATACCAGGTGGTTTTTTTAAGAGAGAGGGCAGACCAAGTGAAAAAGAAACTTTAACATCCAGATTAATCGATAGGCCTTTAAGACCCTTATTTCCAGATAATTTTTATAATGAAATACAAATCGTGGCGACGGTTATGTCATCAGATAGTGAAATTGATTCAGACATCCCAGCTATAATTGGTGCATCTGCAGCATTAGCCATATCAGGTATTCCTTTTCATGGTCCAATTGGCGCAACTCGTGTTGGCTACATTGATGAAAAGTTTGTCATTAATCCATCAAAAACTCAAATGGAATCAAGTCATTTAGATTTAGTTGTTGCAGGAAGTGATTCAGCTGTCTTAATGGTAGAGTCAGAAGCTAAAGAACTTCCAGAGAAAGTCATGCTAGATGCAGTGCTTGAAGGGCATAAAGCAATGCAGCCTGTTATCAAATTGATTAATGATTTATCAAAAGAAGCCTCAAAAGATCCTTGGGATTGGAAAGCGCCTGAGGTCAATAAAGATCTAATTAAAAAAATTGAGAAAATAGCTTCGAAAGATCTTGAAAAAGCTTTTGAAATTAAATCAAAAGGTGAACGATCAGAAAAAATTAATGAAACCAGAGAAAAAGTAATGAGTGAATTAGTTACCGAAGATACAGATACTAATCAACTCAATCAAATTAAAGATGAATTCCATAATTTAGAGGCGAAAATTGTAAGATCAAAAATACTTGATGGAAATCCTCGTATTGATGGAAGAGATACTCGAACAGTAAGGCCTATTGAGATAAGGACAGGCGTACTTCCTAGAACACATGGTTCTGCTTTATTTACAAGAGGAGAAACTCAAGCAATTGTTGTTGCAACTCTCGGTACTGGAAGAGATGAGCAAATAATTGATGCACTCCAAGGCGAGTATAAAGACAGATTTATGCTTCATTATAATTTTCCTCCATATGCGACGGGTGAAACAGGAAGAGTCGGAACACCAAAAAGAAGAGAAATTGGTCATGGCAAGTTAGCTAAAAGAGCACTAAGTGCTGCATTGCCATCACAAGAAGATTTTGACTATACAATTCGACTGGTATCAGAAATTACAGAATCTAATGGATCAAGTTCTATGGCATCAGTATGTGGAGGAACAATGGCAATGATGGATGCAGGTGTGCCAATTAAAGATCATGTAGCAGGTATAGCTATGGGCCTCATTAAAGAAGATAATAGAGTTGCTGTACTTACAGATATATTAGGAGACGAAGATCATCTTGGTGATATGGACTTTAAAGTTGCAGGAACAGATAATGGTATTACTGCTCTTCAAATGGATATCAAGATTACAGGAATAACGACAGAAATTATGCAAGTTGCCTTAAATCAGGCTAGAGAGGGCATAGACCATATATTAAAAATCATGAAGAAATCTCTTAAGGGAAGTCGTGATAAATTATCAAAGTTCGCACCACAAATTCTAACCTTAAAAATTCATACTGATAAAATCAGAGATGTTATTGGTAAAGGTGGAGCGGTCATTAAGGGTTTAGCTGCTGATACGGGGGCAACAATTGATATTGATGATGATGGACTAATAAAAATTGCTTGTACTTCAGCTGAGTCAGGCGAAGAAGCTCTTAATAGAATCAAAGAAATCACTGCCGATGTTGAGGTTGATCAAATATATGATGGAAAAGTTATTAAAATTCTCGATTTTGGGGCAATCGTTTCATTGTTACCTGGAAAAGATGGGCTCCTTCATATTTCTCAAATATCCCATGAAAGAATAAAGGCTGTAAAAGATCATTTATCAGAAGGTGATGAAGTAAAAGTAAAAGTAATCGAGGTTGACGATAAAGGTAGAGTTCGAGTAAGTGCTAAAGCACTTATTGACCCGCCAGCAAAAGAGGAGTAGCTATAATAAAAGCCCGTTATAGGGCTTTTATTTTGCCATTTGTTTTTCTTTTATTTCTTGTAAAGTTTTGCAGTCAATACAGAGGGTTGCAGTAGGCCGAGCCTGTAATCTATTCAATCCAATTTCTTCACCACAGCCCATGCAATAGCCATACTCATCTTCTTCAATATTTTTAAGTGTTTCATTAATTTTTTTGATAAGTTTTCTTTCTCTATCTCTATTTCGAAGCTCCAAGGCCATCTCTGATTCTTGACTAGCTCTATCATTAGGATCAGCGTAAGATGTGACATCAGTTTGCATATGACTAACTGTTCTGCTTAACTCACCGCTTAGTTCAACTTTCCAATCATTAAGTATTTTTTTAAAATGTGCAATTTGTGATTTGCTCATATACTTCTCATTTGCTTTCGCAGCATAAGCTTTAAATTGTTTTAACCCAGTTTTAGGTTTAGCTGTAACTTTAGCTTTTGCAGTTACTTTCTTAGCTTGAGGTTTAGCTGTAACTTTAGCTTTTGCAGTTACTTTCTTAGCTTGAGGTTTAGCTGTAACTTTAGCTTTTGCAGTTACTTTCTTAGCTTGAGGTTTAGCTGTAACTTTCTTAACAGCTGCCTTAACTTTTGATAATAATGATTTTTTTTCTGCCATAGCTAAATCCTAAAATATTTCTAGACGGCGAAGTTTACACTTTTTGAAATTCATTGCAAGCTAGAACTATTCAGTTTTTGTGCTTGTAGTGTATTTTCCATCAAAGTTGCAACTGTCATAGGTCCTACACCACCTGGAACAGGTGTTATGTATGAAGCATTCTTACTTGCTACCTCGAACTCAACATCACCCACCAGTTTATTATCAATTCTATTAATGCCAATATCTACAACTATCGCTCCTTGTTTTATCCATTCTCCTTTTACTAGATTTTGTCTACCTGCAGCTACAACAACCAAATCTGCTTGTCTTACTTTTCCTTCCAGATCTTTCGTTTTACTGTGGCATGATGTAATGGTGCACTTTTCTAGCAGCAACTCTAATGCCATTGGACGTCCTACATTGTTTGATACACCCACAATGGTTGCGTCAAGTCCCTCGAGATTTATTTTAGCTGCTTTAAGCATTTTAATTACCCCATAAGGCGTACAGGATCTTAATCTTGGCTGTCTTATTGCAAGGGAACCTATATTAAAAGGATGAAAACCATCTACATCTTTATTGGGACTGATAAGCTCTATTATTAAGTCTTCATTAAGCTGTTTAGGTAATGGCGATTGAACAAGAATTCCATCCACATCTTTATTTTCATTAAGTTTTTTAATTAAATCATTTAAATCTGATTGAGTTGTATCAGTTGGCAAATGATGAGAAACAGATTTTATGCCAACATTTTCGCATGCAGATTTTTTTTTATTAACATATATAGAGGATGCAGGGTCTTCACCAACCAAAATAACAGCTAGACACGGAGGTCTGATGCCATCATTCTCTCTTTGTTGAATTTCTTGTTTGAGGTTACTTAAATTTTCTTTGGAAATGGCATTGCCATCAATAATTTTTGCAGTCATAACTGAAATAAATACCTTTTAAGATAAACGATATATATTATCAGAACATAAACAAAAAGATAAAGTATCTATTTGATTGGAATATATATAAGATTTGACCGAGAGGCTTATTTAAGCTATATTTGCGCGTTCGGGGTGTAGCGTAGCCTGGTAGCGCGCCTGCTTTGGGAGCAGGATGTCGGGAGTTCGAATCTCTCCACCCCGACCAATTAAAAAAGTAAATGCAAGCCCGTAAAATGCTTTACTATACTTAGTTAGCTGCCCGTAGCTCAGCTGGATAGAGCATCTGCCTTCTAAGCAGAGGGTCGCAGGTTCGAATCCTGCCGGGCAGGCCAATCTCTATGGTGGCTGTAGCTCAGTTGGTAGAGCCCTGGATTGTGATTCCAGTTGTCGTGGGTTCGAGCCCCATCAGCCACCCCAATTTGTTTCTTGTTTTTAGTTGTGAAATACTCTTTATAATTTCAAAAAATAAAATATACATGCAAGACATAGACTTAGAAAGATATAGCCGACATATTTTGTTGCCAGACATAGAATTTGAAGGGCAAAATAAGTTACTGCAGAGCCATTGTTTAATTATAGGTGCTGGTGGCTTGGGTTCACCTGTGGCAATTTATTTGGCAGCGTCTGGGGTAGGTGAAATTACTATTTGTGATTTTGATGAGGTAGATTTATCAAATTTACAACGTCAAATTATTCATAACGAAAAATCTATCGGCAAAAATAAAGCTGAATCGGCAAAAATTGCTATTAAACAAATTAATTCAAATATTAAAATAAGGCCAGTCAAGGACCAATTAAATGTTAGTGATGTTATGGCGCTAGCAAAAGATGTCGATATTATTGTGGATTGTTCTGATAATTTTGATACACGCTATTCATTAAATAAAATTGCCTTTGATTTAAAGATACCTTTAGTTTCAGGGGCAGCAATAAAATACGATGGACAAGTTTCTGTTTTTGATTTTAGATCAAATATTTCACCATGTTATAACTGCCTCTTTCCGGAAGGTAATGAAGATCAAAATTTAAAATGTTCTGACCATGGAGTTTTTTCTCCTTTAGTGGGTTTAGTTGGTTCAATTCAAGCAGGTGAGGTTATAAAAGTTTTGTTAGATATTGGAACGTCACTTAATGGTAAGTTACTTTTAGTAAATAATAGAGATACAGATTTCAAAATTTTGAAAATTCAAAAAGATAGCCATTGTAAAATTTGTGCTTAAATATATGTTTTAAAAAAAAGTTATATCTTTACTCATGGTAGAATTTATCCTTAAATCCCAAGTTTAGTTTTATGAAAAAAGAATTATCAAAATCATTTTCCCCAATTGATATTGAGAACAAATGGTATCAATACTGGGAGTCTAAAGGTTTTTATAAAATTGGAAATGATGAATCTAAAGTAGATTCTTTTTCTATTTTATTGCCACCTCCAAATGTAACGGGAACCCTTCATATGGGGCATGGATTCAATCAAACACTAATGGACATGCTTACTAGATATCACAGGATGAAAGGTGAGAATACTTTATGGCAACCTGGAACTGATCATGCAGGAATTGCAACTCAAATTGTGGTTGAAAGACAATTAGATCAAAAAGGAGTTTCTCGACATGATTTGGGAAGAGAAGAATTTATTGAGAAAGTTTGGGAATGGAAGGAAGATTCGGGAGGAAAAATAACCCAACAAATGCGTCGCTTAGGTACTTCTCCAGACTGGTCTAGAGAGAGGTTCACAATGGATGAGGGATTATCTAAGAGTGTAACTGAAGTGTTTGTAAAATTATACCAAGATGGATTAATTTATAGAGGTAAAAGATTAGTAAATTGGGATGTGACACTTCAAACTGCTGTCTCTGACCTAGAGGTAATTCAAGAAGAGGAGGATGGTTTTTTATGGCATATTGATTATCCACTTAAAGGGGAAAAAGAGCACCTCACTATCGCTACAACGAGACCAGAAACCATGCTAGGCGATTGTGCTTTAATGGTTCATCCAGAAGATGATCGATATAAAAAGTTTATTGGTAAAACAGTTTTAATTCCTCTTATTGATAGAGAAATTCCTATTATTGCAGATGATTATGTTGACCCAACATTTGGCACAGGAATTGTTAAAGTTACACCAGGGCATGATTTTAATGATTATGAGGTTGGCAAAAGACATGACTTACCAATTATAAATATATTAACTTTTGATGGTCATATCAATAAAAGTGGGACAAAGCTTTATGAAGGCTTAGATCGATTTGAAGCTAGAAAAAAAATTGTAGAAGATTTAAAAGAAAAAAAATATCTTGATAGTATAAAAAAACACAAATTAAAAGTACCCAGAGGGGATAGAACTAATTCAATAATCGAACCCATGCTTACCGACCAGTGGTATGTATCAATGACAAAGCCCACGAGTTCGAAGGGTAAAAGCATTGCACAAGAGGCACTGGATTTAGTAGACAGAGGTGAAATTAAGTTCTTCCCCAATAATTGGGTGAATACTTACAATCAATGGTTAGAAAATATTCAAGATTGGTGTATTTCTCGTCAACTTTGGTGGGGGCATCAAATACCAGCTTGGTATGGTGAAAATCAAGAGATATTCGTTGCACATTCATTTGAGGAAGCATCAGAGTTGGCTAAGAAAGAAGGCTATAAAGGCTCCTTAAAAAGAGATAATGATGTTTTAGACACATGGTTCTCATCAGCACTCTGGCCTTTTTCAACATTGGATTGGACTCCTGAATATCCAAAAAAATCAAATCCAGCTCTTGAAAAGTACTTACCATCTTCGGTGCTCGTGACAGGTTTTGATATTATATTTTTCTGGGTAGCAAGAATGGTCATGATGACAAAGTATGTTACAAATAAAATACCTTTCAAACATGTTTACGTCCATGGTTTGATAAGAGATCAAGATGGGCAAAAAATGAGTAAATCAAAAGGAAATGTGCTTGATCCTATTGATTTAATTGATGGGATCTCTCTTGATGAGCTTTTAAAAAAAAGAACTCAAGGATTAATGAATCCTAAACAAGCAGATTCAATAATTAAAAAAACGACAAAGGAATTTCCAAATGGCATTTCATCATTTGGAACAGATGCTTTGAGATTTACTTTTGCCAGTTTAGCTAGCCCCGGTAGGGATATTAAATTTGATCTGCAACGATGTGAAGGCTATCGAAATTTTTGTAACAAATTATGGAATGCATCAAGATTTGTATTAATGAATTGCGATGATGATAATGGATTTGGAAAATGTGTTGATGGTTATATAAGTTTTTCTCGAGCAGATAGATGGATTGTCAGTGAATTACAAAAGACTTTAAGTCATATTGAAAAAGCCTATAGTGAATATAGGTTTGATTTAGTAGCCCAACAGCTTTATCAATTTATATGGGATGAATATTGCGATTGGTATTTGGAGTTTGCAAAAGTACAAATTCAACAGGGAAATGATTCTCAAAAGAGAGCTACAAGAAGAACATTACTCTCAACATTAGAATCTATTTTAAGAATTACCCATCCAGTGATGCCTTTTATTACAGAAGAAATTTGGCAAATTATTATTCCATTAATAAATAAAGGTAAAGATTCGATTACACTTGAAAGCTTTCCAGTGGCAAGAGAAGAAAAAATTGATGAAAATTCTATGAAGTGGGTAAGTACTCTTAAAGAATTAATAGACAATGTTAGGAGTCTTAGAAGTGAAATGAATATTTCCCCTGCAAGTAAAATACCATTAGCACTTGCTGGCAAAGAAGAAGAGCTCAAGGCTTTCGTTCCTTATCTTGAAGGCTTGGCAAAGCTATCGCAGACTGATATAACAACAGAACTTCCAAAAAAAGAAGCTCCAGTTGCCATCATTGGCGATCATAAGCTTATGCTAAATATAGAGGTTGATAAAAAAGCAGAAACAATCAGGCTTGAAAAGGAAATTGAAAAAATAGATATTGATATAAATAAGGCGACAACAAAATTAAATAATGAGAATTTTGTAAATAGAGCTCCTAAAGAAATTATTGAACAAGAAAAAGAAAGATTAAGAGTATTTTCTGAGCGAAAAGATAAATTTTTGCAACAACTTAAGAAACTACAAGCTTGATCTTTTTATATAAAAAATCGTCACTTTACCTTCTACAACGTGACTCAATAATTGATGGCCAGTTTTTTCACAGAATGATTTAAAATCCTTGTGAGCACTTTTGTCCGTAGTTTTGATTTTAATAACTTGATTATCCTTAATGCTATTGAGTCCTCTCTTACAATAAAGTATTGGGAGAGGACATTTCAAACCTATAGCATCTACTTCTAAGTCAAACTTCATTTATTGAACGGCTCTACATCACCTGGGGTTCTTAACATTTTATCTACTTCACCTAAATGCATTTCTTCCGTATGAATCATTGTTCGTGCATATTCTTCAAGCATAATTGAATCTCCCTCAACGAGTTTCAGAAGTTTTTTATAGCATTCAAGGGATGCAAGTTCATGCTCGAGCGATTCTCTTAAAATATTACCGATATCATGATTGTGAGATTCCAATAAAGGACCAATACCAAGTGATGGATGACCACCGAGGGTAGTAATTAATTCACCTGCTTGATTGGCATGATCAAGTGATTCTGATGCTTGCCCTCTTAGCCAACCTATTATTGGAATCCTACTGTACCCACAAACCATTAATGCGTAATGTGTATATCTCACAACACCCGCGAGCTCCATTTCAAGAATTTGGTTTAATGAAGCAATTATTTTTTCTTTATTCATAATCTTTATCCTTAATTAGATTTAACATCGTAATTAGAACACAAATTTAAAATGGTTTAGTTAATACGAATTATTGTTATTTATATTTAGATTACCTGTTATAAAAATATTCTTACGAAGACAGTAATCAAATTTAAAATCGCCATAATAAGGATGCTCCAAAAAGTTAATTTCATCCCCATTACTCGTTGAGAAGAATTTATCTCATCTTTTAAAAAAGAAGTGGCATGAAAATATCTTCCAGCTAAAAATAAAAGACCACATGTGAAAACAATAACCTTCGGAATGTAGTTTACTTCCAAACAACCCAATAAAATTAACCCTATTGGAAGAAATTCACTCATATTTCCATGAGCGCGAATGGCTTGTTCAAGATCTTTGTGTTTTCTTGATGACCCTAGAGAAATTTTATATTTCCGCCTTAATTTTATAACATTAAGTGATAGTTTATAAAAGATAAGAGCAAGTATGGATGCGAAAAAACCAGTGATTAATAACATTTTTATCCTTTAAATATCTTCATGTGATTATGATTGAACATTTTACTATTTTATTTGTCTGAAATCAGTAATTGTAAGTACCGTTTGTGACATATCTAAAAAAAAGGGAGATTTCTTGAAAAAAATAATTGGGAAATTATCGTTAATAATTTCATTTCTTGCCGTTGTTTGGCTTATCTTAGGAATGCTTAACCTTATACCTTTGGTTCTATCAATACCTGGAATAACATTAGTTAGGTCACATGCGACTTTTGCTGTTATATTTTTATTAATTGCTTCATGGGCTTTTTGGAATGAAGATTAATTAACTTTAAAAGGATACTTAACATGAAAACATCTGATCTTTGTATTTTAGTAGCAGTTGGCGTAGCTTTTATAACTACTGCGTATTTATGGTTCAATGGACAAAAACAAGAGGGATTATTTACTGCGACTTGGATTCCATCTATTTTGACATTTGCTATTTATTTTAAATTAATTACTAGGAAATAAAATAATGGAAGATTCATTAATATTTTTTGTAGGACTCTTTTGCTTTGTTTTAGCAATCGTTGGTGTGGTAATGACCTATCTAGAGTTTAAAAATATCGAATTAAAATCTAAAAAATAATAAGTATTATTTACATAAGAAGATGGTGGCCAGAGACAGAATCGAACTGTCGACACGAGGATTTTCAGTCCACTGCTCTACCGACTGAGCTATCTGGCCGTACCTTTAAAAAACACGCTGAATTATAACAAAAATATTACAGCACTATTCAATTAAATTGATTCAATTTTGCTTACTTTATCATTGCGAAACACATATAAATAAGTTTTTATAAAAACTAATAAAATTAATATATAAACTGTGTTCACTATAAAAAATTCTCTAAAATATAATAATACAAAATCATAAACGTTTTGCTGTATTTGTGATGCGGAAAAATAATAAAAAGTTAATGTTGATATTAGATAAGACGAAACAATTAAAAGTAAACTTATAGCAAAGAATTTTTTTGTTGAAAAAATAGAAGTTCGATTTAAATATTCTCCTAAAATCCATGACAAGAAATAAGAAATAATTAACCCAAAATAGCCTAAATTCAATAAATATAAGTTGTCTAGTTCAGGCGGTGGTGATAATAAATCTATTCCAAATGAAATTACTAGAAAATAACATAACCACTTATATTCTTTTAAGAACATACCCCCTACAAAAAATAAAACAAAGGATGCATCCGGTAAACTAAAAGAGGTTAAAAGGTGAGAGCCTCTTGTTAAAAAAATAAAAAAAGTAAGTATACTGATTAAAAGAATTTTTTCTAAATTTGTGGGTATATGGTTAATTTTTTTCATAGTTTTTGTGTAGTTTAATTTTAGAAATTATAGCGCAAGTTTGTATAAAGACCACGCCCTGGTGTTTGATAAACATATGAATTACCCCCATCTTGGCTTCCTTCATAAGCTAGTGCATAGTCTTTATTAAGAGCATTATCTAGTCTGAGGTTTATTGAAAATTTTTCGTTAAACGCATAATTTGTTACTAGGTTTGTAATTATGTAGCCTTCAATCTTGTTTACACTCTTATTTGCAGCATCATTATAACGACTTCCTGATCCAATGTTTTCAATACCAAATATCCAGTCATTTAAATAATAATTAAAATTTACGCTACCATAAAGATTTGCTGAGCGAGGAAGATAATTATCTGATACTTCATTTTTTGCAGATTCAGTTGTTACACTTCCTTTAATTTGAATGCTATCAAAAAAATGATCTACAGCTAAAGTGAGACCTTGAATTTTTGCTTCATCAATATTGCGTGTATTTTCTCTATTATCGTAACTAATATAATCATAAATAATATAATCTTTAATAGTATTTTGGTATGCAGTTAGAGATATTGAAGAAGAGTTATCCTCATATTTTAAACTTGCTTCAATATTTTTTGACTTTTCTGGTTTTAAGTCAGGATTTCCTAATGCAGCTCTATCAAATGTTTGATAGAGATAGTTGAAAGATGGAGCTACAAAAGCTGTTCCATATGAAGAACTAATTCGCCATTGAGGATTGATTTGATATGCATAGCCAATTGACCCTGTAGTTTCATTATCATATTGGCTATTTAGATCCTCTCTGAGACTTGTTTGAAATGTATGTTTTTCATGTTGTAAATTATATCCAATTACAAACCCATTATTTGTTCGTTGATCTTTATCATATTTATCTGTCGTATCTATTTCTTCTTTCAAAAATTCATACAGTAACACGATTGACCCATGATCAAGTTCTACATTGTTTTGCCATGAAAGTTGATACTCTGTTGTTTTATATAAATCTACTTCATCATCAATCCAAAGATAGTTAACATTATCCCATTTCTCTTGAGCTGAATATAGATCAGTGCTTTTACCAATTTTTAAAGATGATTCCCAATGATCACTTATTTCCCCAGTTACTTTAGCAGCATAAGCCTCTTGTTTTGTCTTATCATTATAATAAATAAAAGTTGGGTCAAAATTAGCATAACGTTGATCATACATATTCTTACCGGTAGTTAAAAAATACTGTAATTCAATTTTTATTTGCTCATTAAATTGATGTGAAAAATTTGATGAAACACTTCTATTCTTATAGTTGTCCTTGTCTATATTTCTTGTATTTGAATCATTAGATTCATCTGGAACAAATGCTGAAAAAGCATCAGTATTCAAGCCAGCAAGGTTAAGAGCAAATGTAGTGGAATCATTGCCAGCACTTAAACCAGTAGCCACCTCCTTTGTTTTATAACGCCCATATCCTACAGATATATAAGGATGAAAACCTTCTTTACCTTTTTTAGTAAAAATTTGTATCACACCTCCAATAGCGTCTTGACCATATAAGCTAGAGGCTGGACCTCTAACAATTTCTATCTTCTCGATTTGGGAGAGAGGCATATCTTGAATGGGCGCTAAGCCTGTTGTTGCAGAACCAATTCTCATTCCATCAAGCAATATCAGTGTATGTGTTGATTTTGTACCTCGAATACTTACTGTTGATAATTTCCCTGGCCCCCCTGAGTTTGTAATTTCTATGCCTGGTTGTTGTTGAAGAAGTTGCGGAAGCGTTGATAATCCTGCTCTTTCAATTTCATCTGAGTTAATAACTGTTGTATCAGCAATTATATTTTCTTCTTTTTCTGGAACTCTTAAAGGCGTAGTAACTTGAATATCTTCTAGTGTAATTTCAGCTAATGTAATTTGAGGTACGGCTATTAACAATGGCAATACTTTTTTAAACTTTAACAATTTCTCTCTCCCTTATTTATCCATCCCCGGATAAAACAATTTATCATATGAATGTACGAAGAGAGTGTTAACTAAAGATTGTAAAATTTTTGGAATACAAAAAAGTTATCAATGATATTGCCTCCCCGCAATACTTTCAAACTAGTTTGATAAGGCCGGTCTCCAGACTTAT